>FWWL01000112.1_pt1 | contig 219714 bp, 203 predicted proteins | sample 2228331 | NCBI WGS metagenome assembly FWWL01 (sample SAMEA103939775, study PRJEB20133) | metagenome | reverse complement strand
GGGCGTGCCGCCGGCCCGGCCCACGGCGGCGCGGACCAAGGTGCTCGAAGCCGCCGTCGCGCCGATGTCGGCGGCCGATCTGGCGCGCGCGGCGGGGGTCTCGTCCGGCGTCGTGAAGGGCCTGCTGGACGAAGGCGCGCTGGACGTCCGCGAGATCGTGGCCGAGGCGCGCTTCGATCCGCCCGACCTGGGCCGCTCGGGCGCGGAGCTGAACGCCAGCCAGGCGGCCGCGGCCGAGGCGCTGAAGGCCGTGGTCGGCGGCTTCAACGTCACCCTGCTGGACGGTGTGACCGGCTCGGGCAAGACCGAGGTGTACCTGGAGGCGGCCGCCGCGGCGCTGGCCGCCGATCCGGACGCCCAGGTGCTGATCCTGCTGCCCGAGATCGCGCTGACCCAGGCGGTGATCGCGCGGGTGGCCGCCCGCTTCGGCGCCCAGCCGGGCGAGTGGCATTCCGACGTCGCCCCGCCGGCCCGGCGGCGCGTGTGGGAGGCGGTGGCCTCGGGGAACTGCCGGATCGTGGTGGGGGCGCGCTCGGCGCTGTTCCTGCCCTTCCGGCGGCTGAAGCTGATCGTCGTCGACGAGGAGCACGACGGGTCGTTCAAGCAGGAAGAGGGCTTCATCTACCATGCGCGCGACCTGGCGGTGGTGCGCGGGCGGATCGAGGACGCCGCGGTGGTGCTGGCCTCGGCCACGCCGTCGCTGGAGAGCCTGCGCAACGCCGAGACCGGGCGTTATCGCTGGCTGCGGCTGTCCACGCGCCACGGGACAGCCCGGCTGCCCGACATCGAGCTGATCGACCTGCGCGAGACGCCGCCCGAGGCGGGCCGCTGGCTGTCGCCGCCGCTGGTGCGGGAAATGGCCGAGACCTGGGCGCGGGGCGAGCAGACGCTGCTGTTCCTGAACCGCCGGGGCTACGCGCCCCTCGTGCTCTGCAAGGCCTGCGGCGAGCGGATGACGGCGCCCGACACCGACAGCTGGCTGGTGGAGCATCGCTATACGGGACGGCTGGTCTGCCACCTGACCGGATTCTCGATGCCGAAGCCCTCGGCCTGTCCGCACTGCGGGGCCAGGGACAGCCTCGTCTCGATCGGGCCGGGCGTCGAGCGAGTGGAAGAGGAAGCGCGCGCGCTGTTTCCGGAGGCGCGGATCGCCGTCTTCTCGTCCGACACGGTGTTCGACGCCCGCGAGGCGCGCCGGCTGGTCGAGGCGATGGCGGCGGGCGAGTTCGACATCCTGGTGGCCACCCAGGCGGCGGCCAAGGGCCACAACTTCCCGAAGCTGACCCTGGTGGGGGTGGTGGACGCGGACCTCGGCCTGCGCGGCGGCGACCTGCGGGCGGCCGAGCGGACCTATCAGCTACTGGCCCAGGCCACCGGGCGGGCGGGGCGCAGGGACCGGCCGGGGAAGGCGCTTTTGCAGACCTACGCGCCCGAGCATGCCGTGATGCAGGCGCTGAAGGCCCAGGACCGTGACGCCTTCGTCGAGGCCGAGATGGCCGAGCGCGAACTCTCAGGCCTGCCGCCGTTCGGCCGGCTGGCGGCGGTGATCGCGTCGGGCCCGGACGCGGCCCAGCTGGAGGCGTTCGTGCAGGGGATGGCCAGCCAGGCGCCGAACACCCCGGGGGTGGAGGTCTACGGGCCCGCCGACGCGCCGCTGGGGCTGGTCCGGGGGCGCCGCCGCAAGCGGTTCCTGGTGCGGGCCGACCGGACGGTGGACCTGTCGGCCTACATGGCGGCCTGGCGGGCGCGGGTGCGGCCCCCAGGCCAGATCCGTGTGGCGATCGACATCGACCCCTACAGCTTTCTCTGAGCCTTCCTCCCCTTTCGGGAGGGAAGGGTCAGTGCAGCGTCTTGTCTTCGAGCGCGGGCTTGTTGCGCCGGCGCGCCAGCATGTTCAGGGCCTCGACCCCCGCCGAGAACGCCATGGCGGCGTAGATGTAGCCCTTGGGCACGTGCACCCCGAAGCCGTCGGCGATCAGGACCGCGCCGATCATCAGCAGGAAGCCCAGGGCCAGCATGACGATGGTCGGGTTCTCGTTGATGAAGTTGGCCAGGGGGTCGGCGGCGACCAGCATGATGGCGACGGTGATGACCACGGCGGCGATCATGATGGGCAGGTGGTCGGTCATGCCGACGGCGGTCAGGATCGAGTCGATCGAGAACACGATGTCGATCAGAATGATCTGGAAGATCGCCGATCCCATGTTGGCCACGACCTTTCCGCCGGCGTCCATGACGCCGTGGCCGTCGCTGGGCTCGACCTTCTCGTGGATCTCGGTGGTGGCCTTCCACACCAGGAAGAGGCCGCCGGCGATCAGGATCAGGTCGCGCCAAGAGAACGCGAAGTCCATGCCGGGGGGCGCCGGGAAGGGCAGGGTGAAGACCGGCTTCACCAGGCCCACGATGAAGGCCAGCGTCGACAGCAGGCCCAGGCGCATGATCAGCGCCAGCGCGATGCCGATCCGCCGCGCCTTGGCGCGCTGATGCTCGGGCAGCTTGTTCGAGAGGATCGAGATGAAGATCAGATTGTCGATGCCGAGCACCACCTCCATCACAATGAGGGTGATCAGTGCGGCCCAGGCGGCCGGGTCGCTCAGCAGCGCAGCGATGTCCATCTATCTCTCCCCTCGAGTGCGGGCATACATGTAACGGCTCACGTGCGAAAATCCAGCCCCGGACGTTCGATCGGGCGGGCGCCACATTTTTAGGCGCTCTTCCCGCTCACGGGTTCGTGACGAGGAATATTCTCCTCTTGGGCGAGTCTGGCCAGGAACTTTCTGCCGACCGGCCACCTCTTGTTTCGCCTTGTTACCGTCGCGTGAGGCGGGCGTATCAAAAGGTTACAGGTGGTTAATGAGAAGTCCAGTCCGAGCTGTCGTTTAGCTGAATTGGGGAATGCAAACGGGTGTTCGCCAATAGTTTTCTTGAGGGGATGTTAGTCTGCGTTCGAAATCAGGCGAATACTACGTTGTTGGGGAGTCTGCCGCTGCACATGCCTAAGCCAAGCTGTGGATAAACAGGGCGCGACGTCTCGACGCGCGGCGTAAACCCTCTTTTCACTGAGCGCAGATATCGTTACCCCTTCACGCCGAGAGTTCGGGGAGTCACCGAGTATGCGCAAACGGACGCGGACCCTTGTGGGTTCCTTGGCCGCTGCGGTCTTCTTTGCTGTCGCGCCAGCTGGCGCGATCGCCGAGACGTACTGGCAGTGCGTGCCCTTCGCGCGCCTGATTTCGGGCATCCAGATCTTCGGCGATGCGCGTACGTGGTGGAGTCAGGCCGTCGGCAAGTACGAGACGGGCGTGGTTCCGCGCGCGGGCGCCGTGCTGTGCTTCAAGCCGACGTCGCGTATGCGGCTGGGCCATGTGGCTGTGGTCAGCCAGGTGCTGACCGACCGCGTCGTGCAGATCACCCATGCCAACTGGAGCCCGATCGAAGGCTCGCGCGGCAAGGTGGAAAAGGACGTCACCGTCATCGACGTGTCGGCCAACGGCGACTGGAGCCAGGTGAAGGTCTGGTACGACCCCAACCGCGACCTCGGCGGCTCGACCTATTCGGTGCACGGCTTCATCTATCCCGACGCCACGTCGCGGATGCTGGCCGCCAGCGGCGTGACGCGCTTCCAGAACGGCGCGATCGCCGTGGCTCAGCAGGCCGCCCAGCAGATGGCCAGCGCCGTGCGTCCGAACAGCCAGGGCCCGATGAGCGTCCTCTCGCAGGCCGCCGACTCGACGGATCGTATCGCGGCGCTGATCGCGGCCGCGACGCGGCAGGACAACGGCTCCAACTGATCTTCCGCAATTGACGGCTTCGCCGACGCGCCTTCACAGAAGGGCGCGGAGGCGGCGCCATGCACAATGTCCTTCGGCGCGGACAGAGCGCCTTCCAGGTCGAGACCCCGGGCCCCGGCTGGCGGCCCGACGCCGAGGTCGTGTGGATCGACCTCCTCAGGCCCACCCGCGAGGAAGAGCTGGCCGTCGAGGCGGCCCTGGGCGTCGATCTGCCCACGCGCGAGGAGATGGCCGCGCTGGAGCCGTCCAGCCGCCTCTACCAGGAGGGCGGCGCGACCTTCATGACCGCCACGCTGCTGGCGCGGAGCCACGAGAACAAGCCGTTTGGGACGCCCGTCACCTTCGTACTGGTCAAGGGCCTGCTGGTGACGCTCCGGTACGAGGAGCTGCGGGCGTTCACGGTGTTCTCGGCCCGGGCGCTGGAGGAGGAGAAGACCAGCGCCTCGGAGACGCTGCTAGGGCTGCTGGACGCCGTGGTCGAGCGGCTGGCCCAGGTGCTGGATGATACCGGCCGAAACGTCGAGGACGCGTCCACGGCCATCTTCGACCGCCCGCGCGCCGGCAACTTCCGGCCCTTGATGACCAGCCTGGCCCAGGCCCAGTCGGTGACGGCCCTGGCTCGCGCCAGCCTCGTCAGCGTGGGCCGCCTGCTCAGCTTCGCGGCCCTGGCGCCCGAGATCGCCGACCAGCACGCCTGCCGCGCCCATCTCAAGACGCTCCAGCGCGACACTCAGTCGCTGACCGAACACTCCAGCCATCAGTCGGCCCACGTGGCCTTCCTGCTGGATGCGGCGCTGGGTCTGATCAACATCGAGCAGAACGGCATCATCAAGTTCTTCTCGGTGGTGGCCGTGGTGTTCATGCCGCCGACCCTCGTCGCCTCGATCTACGGAATGAACTTCGACGTCATGCCCGAGCTGCACTGGGTGTTCGGCTATCCGATGGCCTTGGTGGCGATGGTGGTGGCCGGGATCCTGCCGGTGCTTTGGTTCAAGAGACGGGGCTGGCTCTAGGTTGTTATTGCGCATCCTGAGGTAGCATTTCGGCTTTCCTTAAGGCTGTCCCGCAACCCATCCTTAAACGCGCTGGCCCATGGTGAACGACAGGCTCCCATGTCGTCCGTCCCGCAACAGCATCATCTGGCTCTCGACGTCCACGCGCTGCGCGAGGCGCTGGACGCCCACCAGCGCTATCTGGCCGGCCGGTCAGGCGGGCGACGGCTGTCGCTGCACTATGCCGATCTCGCCAACTGCAGCCTCGAAGGCATCGACCTGCGCGACGCCGACCTGACCGGCGCGAAGCTGGCCGGGGCCACCCTGGCGCGGGCCAATCTGAGCCGGGCGATCCTGTTCGGCGCCGACCTGCGCGAAGCCGACATGCGGCACGTGAACCTGAAGCGCGCCGACCTGCGCGGCGTGTGCATGCGCGGCGCAAACCTGGCGGGCGCCGAGCTGGCCGGCTGTGATCTGCGCGAGGGACGTATCGCGTTGCAGGACAAGCTGGACGGCTTCCGGATCCTGCGCCACGAGCACCGGCCCGGCGAGCTGAACTACGCCGTGCTGTCTGGCGCCAACCTGCAGGGCGCGCAGATGAGCGGGGCCGTGGCCATGACCTCGGACTTCACCGACGCCAACCTGTCGGGCGCGGTGCTGACGGGCGCCAAGCTCATGCGGGCGGTCCTGGATGGAGCGGATCTGTCGGGCGCCGACCTGGCCGGGGCCGACCTGTCGGGCGCCTCGATGAAGCGGGCGGTGCTGAACGGGGTGAACCTCAACCAGGCGCGGCTGGACGACTGCGACCTGACCGGCGTGCTGCGGGCGCCGCCGCCGATCTTCTACATCGACGACAAGTCGCTGACCGAGGTCCTGGCCGAACATGAGGCCTATTGCGACTCGGGCGGCCGTCGCGGTCAGGTGATGAAGCTCTCCGAGGTCGACTTCCGGCCGGTCCGGACACTGAAGCGCCGTCGGCTGTCGGGCCTGTCGGCGCCCGTCTCGATCTTCTTCGGGATGGATCTGGAAGGCGTGCAGCTGCAGGGCGCCGACCTGTCGGGCTGCGATTTCCGGGGCGCCAACCTGCGCGAGGCCGACCTGCGCGGCGCGCGATTCACCGACGCCCAACTGGCGCGGGCCGACTTGCGCGGCGCCAAGATGGGGCCGCTCAACATCGCCGAGGGCCGCTACGTGCGGACCGATTTCACCCGCGCTTCCCTGAGAGGGGCCGACCTGCGGGGCGCCCACGCGCCCAAGGCGCGCTTCCTCGAAGCCGAGATGGATGGAGCCCGCGTCGCCGGCTGTGACCTGGCCGGCGCCGAGCTCGAGGTCTGACGACAGCCCTAGAGGGTCGATGGTTCCAGGTTCTCGACGGCGAAGTCGGCGGCCTGCAGCATATGCTCGACCACGATGGACCGGTGGCAGCCGCGGTGGTCGGCCTCGTAGCAGAGCAGGGCGGTCTTCTTCTCCCGGGCGATCTCGATGGCCTGCGCCAGCTGCAGCTGGGCGGCGGGCTCGGCCATGTGGGCCTCGAAGATCTCGCGCATCTCGGCGGTCTTCCCGCGCCGGGCGGCCAAGCGGCCTTCCTTGGGCGTGCCCAACTCGCGGAGGTGCACGTACCGGATGCCGGCGTCCTCCAGGCTGGATGAAAGCAGACCCTTGGAGAACCCGGCGCGGCGCGAGGCCGCCACGGCGCGCACATCGATCAGCACCTCCACGCCCGCGGCCTTGAGGGTGTCGATCACCCTGGCCTGAGGCGCGCTCTCGTAGCCGATCGTGGCCAGAGGGATGGCGCTGGAGGTCGGAGTCACGGAGCTTCCTTGGCGCCCTCGCGGGTGTGGGCCTCGATCAACGCTTCCGCCGCCCCCTTGGCTGCACCGGCCGGGCCATCGTCGCCGAAGAGCTGGCTGGTGACGTAGACGCCCTCGATCAGCAGCAGCAGGCTGTCGGCCAGCTTCTTGGGCTTCCGGGCCCCCATCGCCTTCGTCATGCTTCGCAGGCGGTCGCGCATCTGGGCCTTGTGGTCGACGGCCACCTTGCGCCCGGGATGCTTGCGATCGGGATACTCGACCGCGGCGTTCGTCAGGCCGCAGCCGCGATAGCCGGGTTTGGCGGCGCGGGCGCCCAGATCCTCGAAGAACGCCATCAGGCCCGCCCGCGGATCGTCCGGATGCCGGTCGACCGAGGTCTGGAAATAGCCCCAGAACCTCTCGGCCTGCCCCTGGAGGTAGGCGGCGATCAGCTGGTCCTTGGATTCGAAGGCGCGATAGAGGCTGGGCTTGGTGGCTCCCGCGCGGGCGACGATCTCGTCCACGCCGACGGCCCGCGCCCCCTCGCGGTAAAACAGGTCGCTGGCGGTCGACAGGATCCGATCCGCGGCCTTTTTCGGCGCTTCTTCCGGGGTTGTCAGACCTTTTGTCATGGCAGGGCCTTGTGTGTTACTGACCGGTACGTATCTAGTGCTCGAGGTTCGAGGGGACACCGGTCGGTAACATGAAGATAGTCGCACGCCGGCCGTTCGGCCAGAACTACGCCTGGGTGGTCGCCGGCGTCACATTTCTGGCCCTCCTTGCGGCGGCCGGCCTGCGATCGGCGCCCGGCGTGCTGCTGACGCCGTTACACGACGCCTTCGGCTGGGAGCGGGGCGCATTGTCGGCCGCCGCCGCGGTCGGCATCTTCCTTTACGGCCTGGTCGGACCCTTCGCGGCGGCTCTGATGCAGACCCTGGGACTCAGGCGCACGCTCCTCGCCGGCCTGACCCTGATGAGCGTCTCGACCGCGCTCAGCCTCTTCATGGCCCAGCCGTGGCAGTACGTGGTCACCTGGGGCGTGCTGTCGGGCCTGGGCAGCGGGGCGGTGGCGCTCTCGATGGGCGCGACCGTGGTCAACCGCTGGTTCGCAACCCGGCGCGGTCTGGTCATGGGCCTGCTCAGCGCGTCCACCGCCACCGGTTCGCTGATCTTCCTGCCCGGCATGGCGGCCCTGGCCCAGACTGGCGGCTGGCAGCCGGTGGTGATCACCGTCTCCCTGGCGGCCGCGGCGCTGGTCCCGCTGGTGTTCTTCCTGATGCCCGAGCGGCCGTCCGACATCGGCCAGGCGCCGTACGGCGCGACCGAGGTTGAGCCGCCGCCGCCCCCCGGGCGGCCCCGGGACGCGGTGAAGCTGGCGATGGGCGCGCTGGCGCGGGCGTCGCGCAACCCGGCCTTCTGGCTGTTGTTCGGCACCTTCTTCGTCTGCGGCTTCACGACGAACGGGCTGATCGGAACCCACCTGATCTCGTTCTGCGGCGACAAGGGCCTGGTGCTGGTTCAGGCCGGGCTGTTGCTGGCGGCCATGGGCGTGTTCGACATGGTGGGCACGACGGCGTCGGGCTGGCTCACCGACCGCTACGATCCGCGCAAGCTGCTGTTCGTCTACTATTCGCTGCGTGGCCTCTCGCTGATGGCGCTGCCGTTCCTGGACTTCAATGTCATCAGCCTTTCGGTCTTCGCGGTGTTCTACGGCCTGGACTGGCTTGCCACGGTGCCGCCCACCGTGCGCCTGGCGACGGAGAACTTCGGCGAGCGCGAGGGGCCCATCGTGTTCGGCTGGGTCGCGTGCGGCCACCAGATGGGCGCGGCGACGGCGGCGTTCGGCGCGGGCGTGCTGCGCGACCTGCAGGGACGCTACACGGAGAGCTTCGTGATCGCCGGCATGCTCGCCCTGGCGGCGGCGTTCGCGGCGCTGGCCATCGCCCGGGGCGGCGCGCGGCCTGCGACGCCCGTTCCGGCGTGACCGGGTTTCCTCTCCCGAGGGAACCCGGCTAGGAAGCCGGTATGCATGCCAAGGTAGACTATGAGCCGCGCGCGCGGCAGGTGACGCTGGCGACGCGCGGGGGCGCGATGGCCTTGCTGGACTTCGGCCCGGCGGACCGACCCATCGACATCGTCTTCTCCCATGCGAACGGCTTCAACGCCCGCACCTACCGCAGCATCCTGGCCCCGCTGGCGGGATCCCTGCGGGTCGTGGCGATCGACATGCGCGGCCACGGCGGCTCGACTCTGCCGGCGGATGTCGAAACCCGCGGCGGCTGGAACGACTTCCGGGACGACCTGCTGGCCTTCCTCGACGCCGAGACCCAAGGCCCGGTGGTGCTGGCGGGGCATTCCATGGGTGGCACCGCCAGCCTGCTGGCCGCCGCACATGCGCCCGAACGGGTGAAGGCGCTGGTGCTGTTCGATCCCGTGATCTTCGCCATGGGCATGGCGCGCGACGCCGCCAACGACAACCCGTTGGCCGAGGGCGCCCTGCGCCGGCGCGCGGTCTTCCCTTCGAAAGCCGCCGCGGTCGAGGCCTACACCGGCCGGGGCGCGTTCCGCAGCTGGAGCGCCGAACAGTTGGCCGACTACGTCGAGGGCGGATTCCGCGAGACCGACGCGGGCGAGGTGACGCTGACCTGCGCGCCGGCGTGGGAAGCGTCGAACTTCCGCACCCACAACTACGACGTCTGGTCGGCGTTCCGGGCGACGCGCTGCCCGGTGCGCATCCTGCGCGCCGCAGCGGGTTCGACCGCGCGGCTGGACGAGGGCCAGGCCGAGCTCGAGGCGACCGGCCGCTTCCGCATCGACGTGATCCCCGGGACCAGCCATTTCCTGCCGATGGAGCGCCCCGAACTGGTGCGCGAGACGCTGGTGGCCGTCGCGGCGGGCTGACAGCCGACGCCATTCCGGCCCATCCTGCGCCCGGTTTGCAGGAGGGCGCTTATGGCCGAACAGCTGAAGGGCAGGACGCGGGCCGTCGATATTCTCATCCGGGGCGCCAACAGCGTCGGCGAGCTGCTCCTGATCTACGCCGGTTTGGTGGTGATCGCCGCCGCGGGATTCGCCTTCTTCGAGGGCAAGTCGTTCGGCGATACGCTGTGGTGGTCGGTCGTGACGACCACCACGACCGGCTATGGCGACATCAGCCCGCAGACGCTGGGCGGTCGGGTGATGGCCGGCTTCGTCATGCTGACGGCGATCCTGTTCGTCCTGCCGCTGCTGATCGGGCGGATCGCGCTGGCGCTGATCGAGAACCGCGACGCCTACACCCACGAGGAGCAGGAGGCGATGAAGGCCGAGCTGGCCGCCATCCGCGCCGAACTGGCCCGGCTCAACGCGGCGCGGGACTCACAGCCCTAGCCCCGGCACGGCGTCGGCCTCCACGCGCGCCAGCTCGTCGTCGGACAGGGTGATGAGCTTCCGGGTGGTCAGGTCGAACGACACCGCGATGGCCTCGGCGCTGGCCCATGGACGGCCGGTGTCAGGGTCCAGCATCCAGTGGACCAGCCTGCGGATGCGCGCATCGCCGCCGGCCGAGCCCGAGCGCAGCTCCAGCCGGTCGCCGACGCGGGGCCAACGATGGTGGACGAGGCGGTACTCCACGGCCGCGCCGCCGATCCTGGGCGGGCCGTCGTCGACGTTGCCGGGGCGGCGACCGGAGAACAGGTTGGGGATCGCGTCCGAAAGGCGGTGCATGAACCCCTCGGTGCGCAGACGGCCGAACGCGTCGCAGTGGGCGAGGTCGACCACGCCCAGGCCTGTGCGGCGCAGGCCCAGCGCCTCGGCGCGGACCAGGCTGGCCTGGGTCTCGACGGGACCGAGCCCGATGGAGCGGGGTCCGGCCCCCTCCGGCGCCTCGGTCATCAAAGCCTCGGCGCGGGCGCGAATGCGATCCGGCCAGGGGAAGGGGTGGCCGTCGCGGGCCGTGGCGTGGGCCACGACGGTCTGGATCGCCGCCGCGAGCGTCCCGTCGTGGTGGCGCATCAGGAACGAGAGCCGAGCTTCGGTCGCGCCGATCTCCAGCACCCCGCCGGTCATCGAAAGGGCCGCGCCGGGGCGCGCCTCCTTCAGAAACCGGATGTGCTGCTCGCGGACGATCAGCGTCGCCTCGGTCGAAGGCGCGAACACGCGCGGCATGCCCAGCTCGGCCGCCAGGCCCGCCAGGGCCTCGATCGACTTGGCGACATAGAACCCGACGTTCAGGTGGCCCATGGAGTCGCTCTCCCAGGCCGCCACGCCGCCGCGCCAAACCTCGATCGCCGCCATGCCCATCCCCACCGTTGCGCGGGGAACTTACGGGCGCCCGCCGGAGGCCGCTACCTCGCGCGCGCCATTCAACTGCGGTGGCGCGTCAGCGCCGGTCATGTTCGACCACGAACCACACGAACGCGCGGTTTGGCCCGCACTGCGAACAGCAGGCTCCGTTCGTGTGGTTCGTGTGGTTCGTGGTCGATTAGGCAGCGCCTGCGGCGCGCCCTGAACCGGCCAGGTCAGGGCCTGGCGGCGGATGGGTCGAGGCTGGGGTCGGATGGGCGAGGGCCGCCGTCGCCGGCTCCTTGGCGAGGTTCGGGATTGGCGGCGCCCGGGTCGATGGAGTCGTCCCTGTTCACCGAGGGGTAGCGCTCGGCGCCGGCGTTGTCGGGGGCGTCGTTCAGCGGCCGGGCGGCGTTGTCCTTGCGGCCCTGGCTCTGGATCTTGTCGTTGGCGTGCGTCTCGGCGCCCATGGGGAAACTCCTTGCGCGTGTAGGATCGTGTCCAAAGCGCCGTGGCGGGCGGTATCGTTCCGATGCGTTTTCCGGGGTCGAACGCGCGCGCGGGCGGCGCCACAATGTGGGGACTGATTTGAGGGGGCCGAAGGCGGCGATGGCGGGCAAGCCCACAAAGGTCCTGGTCAAGCGCCACGCGCTGGTGACCAGGCTCACGCACTGGCTGAACGTGCTGGTGATCAGCCTGCTGCTGATGAGCGGGCTGCAGATCTTCAATGCGCACCCGGCGCTGTACTGGGGCGCCAAGTCCACCTTCGCAGAGCCGTGGCTGGCGATGACCAAGGAGGAGATCGGCGACCAGCCGCGCGGGATCACCACCGTCGGCGGGCTGAAGTTCGACACCACCGGCGTGCTGGGATGGTCGGGCCCTGAGGGCATGCGCGAGCAGCGCGGCTTTCCCTCCTGGGCCACGGTCCCCAGCTGGCGCGACCTGGCGACGGGCCGCAACTGGCACTTCTTCTTTGCCTGGCTGTTCGTGCTGAACGGCTTCGTCTACCTGGCCTGGGGGCTGCTGGGCGGCCATCTGCGAAAGGATCTGCTGCCCAATCGCGACCAGCTCGCGCCCGGCCACATCCTTCACGAGATCAGCACGCACGCGCGGCTCAAGTTCGCCAAGGGCGAGGAGGCGCGGCGCTACAACGTGATCCAGAAGTTCACCTACCTCGCGGTGATCCTCGTCCTGCTGCCGACGATGGTGGCGACGGGGCTCTGCATGTCGCCTGGGTTCAACGCGGCGGCGCCGTGGCTGGTGGATGTCTTCGGCGGGCGGCAGTCGGCGCGCTCGATCCACTTCATTTCAGCGGGGCTGATCGTGGCGTTCGTGGTGGTCCATCTGGTCCTGGTGGTGCTCTCGGGCCTCTGGAACAACATGCGCTCGATGATCACCGGCCGTTACGCCATCGAAGTCGAAGGAGGACGGTCGTGAGAAGGAGGTCGGGCGTGAGCCTCAACCGCCGCCACTGGCTGACCGCCGCCGGCGCGACCGTGACGTCGCTTTGGCTGGCCGGTTGCGACAAGCTGGCCACCAATTCCACCTTCACCGGCGTGCTGCGGGTGGCCGAAAAATGGACCTACCGGGCCCAGCGGCTGGTCGCCGACCGCAACGCGCTGGCCGCCGAGTTCACGCCGGCCGACATCTCCAAGGACTTCAAGGCCAACGGCACCCTGCGACCGCAGGACGACGAGTACACAGAGCTGATGGCGGGCGGCTTCGCCGACTACAAGCTGGTGGTGGATGGCCTGGTGGAGCGGCCGCTGGAGCTGACGCTGGGCCAGGTGCGGGCGCTTCCGTCACGCACCCAGATCACGCGGCACGACTGCGTCGAGGGCTGGTCGTCGATCGGCAAGTGGAAGGGCGCTCGGCTGTCGGCGCTGCTGGCCCAGGCCATGCTGAAACCCGAGGCGAAGTACATCGTCTTCCACTGCTTCGACACGCTGGAGCAGACGCTGGACGGCTCGGGCCGCTACTACGAGAGCATCGACCTGGTCGACGCCATGCACCCGCAGACCATCCTGGCCTACGAGATGAACGATGCGACCCTGCCCGTGCGCCACGGCTATCCGCTGCGCCTGCGGGTGGAGCGCCAGCTCGGGTACAAGCACGCCAAGTACGTGATGCGGATCGAGGCGGTGTCCGACTTCAGCCAGATCGGCCGCGGCCAGGGCGGCTTCTGGCCCGACCGCGGCTACGAATGGTACGCGGGCATCTGACCCTGCCCTTCCCACGCAGTGGGAAGGGGGGACCGCCCGCCGAGGCCGTAGGCCGAAGAGCGGGTGGTGGGAAGGGCAAGCAGCCGGCAGAGCGCCGGCTTCATCCGCCCAAGGGTTCAGCACATCAGCTCGCAAAGTCGTGGATGAGGCATGCCCTCTCCACCCCCCCCCGCTCTTCGCCTCCGGCTCGGCGGGCGGTCCCCCTCTCCCACTTCGTGGGAAAGGCAAGGCGTGGCCCTAGAACGGGCTCTTGTTGAGCTCGGCCTCCTTGGCGCACGTCGCCGCGTCGGGCTTGGGGCCCGAGGCGCGCAGGGCGGCCAGCTCGGCGCGTGCGGCTTCCAGGTCGGCGCGGTAGGCCGGCGACGACTGGGTCAGCGCGAACTGGGCCGAGGCCAGCAGCATCCCGGCGTCGACGGCGCTGACCGTATGCACGCCGCAGACCGCGCGGCTGTCGGCGAAGGCCCGGCCGCGGGCCAGCACCTCGGCGGCCCGGTCGGGCGCGATCTCGGCCACCACCAGCGCGTCGCCCCATCCCAGCTGGGCGTGGCCCGACGGATAGTCGAAGCTGTTGTCCAGCGCTGGGCTCTTCTCGGTGCAGATGTTCCCACCCCAGCGCTTGTACGGCCGGGCGCGGCTGTAGACCGCCTTGGCCGCCGTATTCAGCCGTCCCACGTCCATGGAGGTGCGGGTCAACACCAGCGCCAGCTTGGGGGCCGAGGCGGCGTCCAGCTTCACGCCGACAGCGCATGAGAAGTTCGCGACGCGGTTGGTGATCGCATAGGGCACATCGGCCTGAGCCTGGGCCCAGCGGGGGCTACCCTCCAGTTTGCGGGCCGCCTCGTACAGGCGCTTGTCCTCGAGATCGCGGGCGTCGCCCTCCTTGGGCGCGGGCCGCAGGATCTGGGCCGGGTCGGGCGTGGTGGTCAGATAGCCCGATGGCGGCGGCTGTCCCGTCGCCGATCCGAAGGCCGCAATCCCGGCGACCAGCGCCGCCAGCCCGACACGCACCCGCATGACTCTCTCCCAGCTTCTTTCGCCAAAGGGTGTCGCAAAGCGCGGCCGCGGGCGCAACCGCCCGCTCGGCGAACGGCGGAATTGAATAATCTTGACATCAGAATTGATTTTCTTAAGCTCAAGCCATGACGGAAGAGAAGAAACAGGATTGGCAGGCGCTGACCGAGCTCACCCAAGGGCGGCCGATGACGGTGGAGCGCGTCCGACTGGCGGACAGCGGCATCGCCATAGAAGGCGCTTTCGAGCTGCCCCGGTTGGCCCAGCTGTCGGCCGAGGACCAGATCTTCGTCGCCGCCTTCCTGCGCAGCCACGGCTCGATCAAGGAGATGGAGCAGGTGTTCGGGGTCTCGTACCCGACCGTGAAGGCGCGCCTGAACCGCATCGCCGGCATGCTTGAGCTGGTCGAGATCAACGTGCCGCCCAGCCGCAGCGAGGTGCTGGAGCGCCTGGGCCGCGGCGAGATCACCGCCGACCAGGCGGTCGCCGAACTGGAGGGGCGCCGATGAACGCACCCATGGCTGTGCGCCGTCATGGCGACCTGGCCGCGATCCGCGATCGCGCCGCGCGTCACCGCCGCCTGCACGCCGTCGAAGGGCGTCCGACACGGGTGACCCTGTGGCTTCCCCTGACGCCGCTGTTCGCGGCGCTCTCCCCTTTCGCGATGCTCCTGGCGCCGCTGCTGCTGCTGGCGCCGCCGATGTGGCGAACGAACCCGTACCAGACTGCCTTCAACGTCGGCTGGGTCCTGCTCTCGCTGAGCGGGACCGAGATCGACGTCGACACCCACGACGCCAAGATCCGCATCCGGATCTTCTGAGGAGCTTCCCATGAGCGAAGATCGCCGCACGATCCTCGAGATGCTGGCTGCAGGCCGGATCACGGCCGACGAGGCCGACCGGCTGCTGGCGGCGATGGAGACCCGGGGGGGCAGGTCCGGCTCGGACTCCGCCGGCTCCGGCTATCCGGCCAACCGCGCCGCGCCCAAGTACCTGCGCATCTCGGTCGACAGCGAAGAGCCCGACGACGACGGGCCGACCAAGGTGAACATCCGGGTGCCGATGCAGCTGCTGCGCGCCGGCGTGCGGCTGGCCAGCATTATTCCGCCCAAGGCGCGCGACGAGGTGAACGCCGCGATGCGCGAGAACGGCGTGCCCTTCGACCTCCACCAACTGAGGCCCGAGAACCTCGAGGAGCTGGTCGAGCACCTGGGCGACCTGCAGGTCGACGTCGACGAGAAGCGCACCAAGGTGCGCATCTTCTGCGAATAGCGTCCGAGCCGGCGATGGCTCGCCGGCTCGGTTTCCCGGGGTGCTACGCCTTCAGGAAGAGGTCGGCCCAGCGGGGCTTCTTGCGGGCCTTGTGGCTGCCGCGGTGCCAGGCGTCGGAGGCGATCAGCGGGACCACGGTGGTGGCCTCGGCGAACACCATCTGCTCCCAGGTCACGTCGACCTTGCCCCACGAGCAGGCTTCCTTGAGCGTCGAGGACGAGCAGGCGCCGTCGCGCACGTCGGCCACGGTGATCTGGACGGCGTACTTGTGCATGTCGACCTCGTGGCCGAGGATCTCGGCGCAGACGACGGTGTCCTGCGCGAAGTTCTTCGGCACGCCGCCGCCCACCATGAAGAGGCCGGTCGCGCCGGCCTTCAGCTTGATCTCGGTCAGTTCGCGGAAGTCGGCCACGGCGTCGATGGTGAGGTAGGGCTTGCCCGCCTTCATCCGCTCGACCTGATGCTTCACTAGGCCGAAGCCGGCCGACGAGTCGACGAAGGCCGGGCAGAAGATCGGCACGCCCTCCCGATAAGCCACCTCGACCAGGCTGTCCGGCTTCTTCGCGTTGCCGGCCGCCAGCCACTTGCCCATCTCGTGGATGAACTCGCGGCTCGAGTAGGGGCGCGGCTCCAGCAGCTCGCACAGCGCGTAGATCGTGCCGTCGCAGTTCTGGAGCTCTTCCTCGTCGATGTAGGTGTCGTAGATGCGGTCGATGTACATCTCGCGCAGCTCACGGTCGTCGACGGTGGAGTCGGCCTGGTAGTGCTTGAAGCCGAGGGCTTCGAAGAAATCCATGTCGACGATCGAGGCGCCGGTGGCGACGATCGCGTCGATCATCCCGTACTTCACCATGTCGCGGTAGATGTGCATGCAGCCGCCCGCGCTGGTCGAGCCGGCCAGGGTCAGCCAGGTCGAGCAGTCGGGGTCCTGCAGCGACATCGACCAGATGTCGGCGGCGCGCGCGGTGTCGCGGCTGGTGAAGCTCATCTTGCGCATGGCGTCGATGACGGGCCGGGCGTCGTACTGGTCGATCGCCACGTGCTCGACGGTGTTGGCCAGGAGCTCGGCCTTGCGGTTGGTGTTCGCCGGAGCGTTCATCTTCTGAAGTTCCCTTCTGAGGGTGATCGCCCGTCGCCATAGAAAAAGGCGCGACCGGGACGGAGCGACCGGCCGCGCCTATAACACTTGAATCCGACAGTTGTTACCGCTTGCGGCGGCTCTTCCCGGCGCGGCCCTTGGGGCGCGAGAGGCGAACGACCTTGCGGTCTTCCTCACGCTCCTCGCGGGGCAGTCGGATGGTGCGACCGGCCAGGCCGAACATCGAGGCCATCGGGGCGTCGCGGACCTCGACGATCTCGGCTTCGCCGAAGCCGTTGAAGTTGGTCGTCATGGCCACGCCGTACGCGCCCAGCATGCCGATCTCGATGTAGTCACCCTCGCGGATGTCTTCCGGCAGCCAGAACGGGCCCGGCATGTGGTCGATCGAGTCGCAGGTCGGGCCGTAGAAGCGAAAGGGCTTGAGGGCGCCTTCCACTTCGTGGGCGTCGTCGCCTTCGCCGCGGTAAAGCTTCACCGGGAAGGGCCACTTCATGTGCGCCGCATCGAACAGCGAGCCGTAGCTGCCGTCGTTGAGATACAGCGCGTCGCCCTTCTTGAGCTCGACCTTGGTCAGCACCGAGGAGGCTTCCGCCACCAGGGCCCGGCCGGGCTCGGCCCACAGCTCGGTTTCCTCGTGCACGCTCATCTCGCCGAAGCCGCGCTGGATGGAGTCGACATAGTCGCTCATGTCCGGCGGGATCATGCCCGGGTAGACCGACGGGAAGCCGCCGCCGACGTCGACGATGTCGACCATGACGCCGGCGCGCACGATGGCGCGCTGGGCCTGGGCCATCGCCGCCTGGTAGGCGGTGGGCCGCATGCACTGGCTGCCGACGTGGAAGCTGACGCCCATCTTGCCCTGGGTGGCGCGGCGCGCGGCCAGCAGCAGGGCCGGAGCCTCGTGCAGGTCGACGCCGAACTTGCCGGCCAGGGAGTAGGACGCGCCTTCCGCGACGACCGCGAGGCGCACGATCAGGGTCAGGTCCTCGGCGCCGCCAGTGGCCTCGAGAATCTTCGCCAGCTCCTCATGCGTGTCGAGCGCGAAGGTCTTCACGCCGAAGCGGTTGTACGCCTCTGCGATCGCCTTGCGGCTCTTCACCGGATGCATGAAGGCCATGCGCGCGCCCGGGGCGAACTGCGCCACGAGCTCGATCTCGCGGATCGACGCCACATCGAACGAATTCACGCCGTTCTGCACGAGGGTCTCGATGATCCACGGCGAAGGGTTCGCCTTCACAGCGTAGAAAACGTCGCCCTTAAAGCTGTCCTGGAACCAGCGCGCCGCTACCGCCACCGCGTCGGGTCGCGCAAAGGCGACGGGACGCTCCGGTGACCGCTCACGGACAAGGTCCAGGGGCGTATGGTACGTCTGCACCTCACGCAACCCCCAACGGATTGTTGAACCAAGTCCGGCGTTAGCAGCGCTTTTGAGGACATCGGGTCCGCCGGAAGGCGCGCATTTAGGGGCAATGGACCCCCATGTAAAGTCTCGTGTTTGCGACTTTTTGCGCGTTGTCTCGCGTGGGCGCGCGCGAGGCGCCGTCCAGGGGGCCGCGACGGGGGCCCCCGAGGGGGCGACCGGTCCTTACTCTTGGCGCAGTTGTAGGCCGTTCGCCCGTTAGGGGGCGCCGTTTTGGCCGAAGGGCTCGCGAGCCCGGGCCCGCGCTAGACCGCATGGCGCCAGACGTGCCATGAAGCCGGGTTTGTTACGGGAAAGCTCCGACCGACCACATGCCTGACGCCGCCGTTCTGTCGATACGGAACGTCTCCAAGACCTTCGGCCAGCGCCGGGCCCTCGACGGGGTGTCGCTGGACGCCAGGAAGGGCGAGATGATCGCCCTGATCGGCCCTTCGGGATCGGGGAAATCCACCTTGCTGCGCTCGATCAGCGCGCTCCAGACGATCGACGCCGGTCCCGGCGAGATCGTGGCCTTCGACGGCCCGGTCCAGAAGGACGGCCGCATCGACTCCAACGTGCGCAAGACCCGCACGCGGATCGGCATGATCTTCCAGCAGTTCAACCTGGTGGGCCGGCTGTCGCTGTTCACCAACGTGGCGCTGGGCTCGCTGGGCCGCATCAGCTTCTGGCAGGCGGCGCTGGGCCTCTGGCCCGCCGAGACCAAGCAGGCGGCGATGGCGGCCCTGCACCGCTTCGGCGTCTCGGACTACGCCACCCAGCGCGCCAACACGCTGTCGGGCGGCCAGCAGCAGCGGGGCGCGATCGCCCGCGCGCTGGTCCAGAAGGCCAAGATCATCCTGGCCGACGAGCCCGTCGCCTCGCTCGACCCCGTCTCGGCCCGCCGGGTGATGGAGATCCTGCGCGAGCTGAACAAGAATGACGGCCTCACGGTCCTCGTCACACTCCACCAGGTTGACTACGCCCTGCGCTATTGCGACCGCGTGGTGGCGCTGAAGGCCGGCAAGGTCGTCTACGACGGCCCCTCCGATGGCCTGAAGCGCGAACAACTCATCGACATCTACGGCCCCGAATTCGAGGACGTCTTCTGGGAAGGAGCGCCCACATGATCCGCCGCACCCTCATCCTCACCCTCTCCGCGGCCGCGCTGGCGCTCAGCGCCTGCGGCAGGCCCCAGGAGAAGGCCGCCGACACCGGCGCGCCCACCGAACTGACTTTCTCGATCCTGTCGGCCGAGAACCAAGCGTCGATGGAGCCGCTGTGGACGCCGCTGCTCACCGATCTGTCGGAGTCGATCGGCGTGAAGGTGAAGCCCTACTTCGCCACCAACTACACCAGCCTGGTCGAGGCGATGCGCTTCAAGCAGGTGCACATGGGCTGGTTCTCGGCCTCGCCTGCGTTGCAGGCGGTGCGTCGGGCCGACGCCGAAGTGCTGGGCCGCGTGGTCGATGCCGGCGGCGAGGCCACCTACAAGTCGGTGATCATCGTCAAGAAGGGCAGCGGGATCACGCTCGACAAGGTCCTGTCCTGCGACAAGACCCTGAACTTCGGCCTGGGCGACACCCAGTCCACCTCGGGCACGCTGGCGCCGATGACCTACCTGTTCACGCCGCGCGACATCGAGCCGGCCAAGTGCTTCAAGTCGGTGCGCTCGGCCAGTCACCAGGCCAACGCCTTCTCGGTGGCCAACGGCGTTCTGGACGTGGCGACCAACAATTCGGTCGGCCTGCTGTTCTTCGCCCGCCAGAGCCCCGAGCTGGCCGCCAAGGTCGAGACGATCTGGGAGAGCCCGCCGCTGCCGGAGTCGTCGATCGTCGTGCGCCGCGACCTGGACCCGGCGCTGAAGGAGAAGATCCGCCAGTTCTTCCTGACCTACGGCACGGGCACGGACGAGAAGGCCGCCCGCCAGCGCGAGGTCCTGAAGGGCCTGGCCTATGGCGGCTTCAAGCCGGCCGACAACAGCTACCTGGATCCGGTGCGCGAGATGGAGGCCGGCGAAGCGCTGGCCGCCGCCAAGCGCTCGGGCGACGCCGGCCGCATCGCCAAGGCCCAGGCCGAGTTCGACAAGATCCGCGCCGAAGCCGCCCAGAAGCGCGCCATCGAGCCCGCCGCCGCCCAATGACCGCGACGACGAGTCCCGCCGGCGCGGTTCCGCCGCCGCCACAGAAGACGCTGGCCCAGAAGGTCCCGGATCTCCTGATCTGGGGCGTGCTGGTCGCTCTGCTGCTGATCGCGTTCGGCCCGGCCGAGCTCTACAAGCTGCCGCTGCTGTTCTCGAACTCGTCCAACATGCAGGAGCTGGGACGCGGGTTCGTCACCCCCGACTTTACCAACTGGCAGCTCTACGTCTCCAAGATGTGGCAGACGATCCAGATGGCGATCTGGGGCACGTTCCTGGCGATCCTGACGGCGATCCCGCTGGGCCTGCTCGCCTCGCGCAACATCACGCCATGGTTCATCCAGTGGCCCATCCGCCGCGCGCTCGACATCGTCCGGTCGATCCCGGATCTGGTCATCGGCATGATCTTCCTGGTGGCCGTGGGGCCGGGGCCGCTGGCCGGCGTGATGGCGCTGGCGATCGGCACCTCGGGCGTGCTCGCGAAGCTGTTCTCGGAAGCCACCGAGTCCATCGATCGCGGCCCCGTCGAGGGCGTGCGCGCCACCGGCGGCGCCAAGCTGCATGAGATCGTCTGGGGCGTGATCCCCCAGGTGGCGCCGCTGTGGACCAGCTATGCGCTGTACCGGTTCGAATCCAACAGCCGCAGCGCCACGGTGCTGGGCCTGATCGGCGCGGGCGGCATCGGCCAGGTGCTGTACGAGAGCATGAACAGCTTCAGCTATTCCGAGACGGGCGCCATCGTGATCGTGATCATCGTGGCGGTGGTCGGCATCGACATGCTGAGTCAGGCGATCCGCGGGCGGCTTCTCTAGCCTTCCCTCCCTCCGGGGAGGGTGGACGAGGCGGAGCCGAGGCCGGGCGGGGGCGTGTTGATCCTCCCTGACCTCTGCATTCCGGCCCACACTTCCCCACCCTGATCGCTCCGCGATCTGTCCCTCCCCGACGGGGAGGGATGGGGCTCAGCTCTTGAACTTCGCCAGCAGTTCCCGCAACTCGGGCTCGTCGACCAGGCTCGCGGCCTCGGCGGGCGACGACCACAGGCGGTCGCGCTCGGCCATCTCGGGCCAGATGTCGCGGGCCTCGGTGACCTTGAGCGGGAACACCATCACCCGCACGTGCTGCAGCCGGCCCGAGGCCAGGCGCTTGTCGTAATGATAGACGCCCAGCTGCTTGTGGCGCGGCTCGCCCAGCACGCCGGCCTCTTCGTAGGCTTCCTGGGCCGCGGCGTGCTCCGGCGCCATGTCCTTCATCGGCCAGCCCTTGGGGATCACCCAGCGGCGGCTCTCGCGCGACGTGATGAGCAGGATCTCGACGGCGCCGTCCGCGCCCTTGCGCCAGGGCAGGGCGGCGTACTGCGTGCGCGGCTCCCGATCGGGCTCGGGCCGCAACCTGTCCGTCTTCTTGCCCATCGGCTGGCTTCGACGCTCCTGCGCGGCTCGAACGTCCGTCGAGCCTGGAGCCGGGCGATTTACGCGGGGTTGCGGCCCGCGCCAATCCCGGATGTCACAAAAGCGTCATAGAACGGCGCGGTCAGCCGGCGTCCTGCCCGCGCCGGCGCACCCGGGCCAGCCGCCGCAGGCGCCGCCAGAACCGCGTCTTCTCGGGCTCGGGATAGGGCTGCAGGTTCTTCACGAAATCCTCGGCGCAGGCCCGCCACGAGAACTTCTCGGCGAAGGCGCGCACCCGCTTGCGGTCAAGCTCCAGGCACTGGAGGCAGGCCTCGCGCAGGCCCTCGGTGGCGGTCAGCGCCAGCACGCCCGCGGCCGACCCCGGGATCAGGTCGATCGGCCCCGGCGCCGGATAGGCCGCGACCGGCGTGCCGGCCGCCATGGCCTCCAGGATCACCAGCCCGAAGGTGTCGGTCAGCGACGGGAACACGAAGACGTCGGCGCAGGCGTAGTGGTCGGCCAGCTCCTTGCCCGACTTCGGCCCCTTGAAGACCACGTCCGGGTACTTCTCCTTGAGCTCCTCGAGCTGCGGTCCGGGCCCCACGACCACCTTCGTGCCGGGCAGGTCCAGGGCGACGAAGGCCTCGATGTTCTTCTCCACGGCCACGCGGCCCACGTAGAGGAAGATCGGCCGGGGCAGGTCGGCGAAGATGTCGGGCTCGCCCTCCGCCCGGGGTCGGAAGATCTCGGTGTCGACCCCGCGCGACCAGGCCGAGATGTTGCGGAAGCCGTGGTTCGACAGCTCCTCGCGCATGGTGGGGGTGGCGACCATCAACCGGCCCGACGGCTTGTGGAACCACTTCATGTACGCATAGCCGGCGGCCAGCGGCAGGGGCAGGCGGGCCGAGACGTATTCCGGGAAGCGGGTGTGGTAGCTGGTCGTGAACGGCAGCTTCCACTCCACGCAGATGCGCCGCGCCGCCAGGCCGATCGGGCCTTCGGTCGCGATGTGGATGGCCTCGGGCTCGAACGCCTTGAACCGCTCCTGCACTGGCTCGTAGACGCCGATGGCGACCTTGATCTCGGCGTAGGTGGGCAGCGGGAAGGTCTTGAACTGGCCGGGGTGGATCACCTCCACCGTGTGGCCCATGCCCTGGAGCTCGCTGACCACGCGGGTGAGCGTGCGGACCACGCCGTTGACCTGCGGCTCCCAGGCGTCGGTGGCCACCAGGATGCGCATGGGCCGCAGGGCGTCGCGCGGCGCTGTGATCGCCTCACGCAGGCGGCGGTCCGACCGCACCGGCTTGGGCTTGTCGGGCTGGCGGATGGCTTCGTTCTGCAGGAAGGCCCAGAAGGCCCCCAGCAGCGCTTCCTTGGTGGGGAAGTGGCGATAGACCGTCCGCTCGCCCACGCCCGCATCGCGCGCGATCTCGGCGAAGTTCAGGTCTTCCAGGCTGCGGGTTTCCAGCTGGCGGCCCACGGCGCGCAGGATCTGCTCGCGGGTCTCCTCCCGCTGGCGGTCGCGCAGGTTCGGCAGGGGGGCTTTCATGACAGTGGCACTGTCATGAGTTCGAGCGGTAAGTCAACGCTGAGCGCCGTTCGCCCAAACTGGCGCTAAGGGCCGCACCTGGCGCCCAATCCGCGCACAAAGAGCCACTCCGGCGCATCCGGCCCTGCCTGCGGCGACGTAGGGTCTGGCATGACACGCCCTCATATTGCTAGGGGCGTAGCGTGAGCAGGCCCTCCCCAGGTCGCTGAAAATTGGGTCCGATGGACGCCAGAACCTATTCCATGCGGGCGACGCCCAAGTCGCAGAGAACGCGCGCGCGCATTCTCGACGCGGCGATGCGTCTGTTCGCCGAGATCGGCTACCACGCCGCCTCCAACGCGGTGATCGCCGACGCCGCGCAGCTGACCCGTGGCGCGATGCTCTATCACTTCGCCACCCGCGAGGAGCTGGTCGAGGCGGCGGTGGCCCACATCGACCTCGCCCGCGCGCGCCTGTTCGAACAGGCCGCCACAGCCCCGGCGCCGCCCGGCGTCGACGCCGCCGAGCAGGCGATCGATTCATACTGGGCCCTGCTGCACGAGCTGCCGTTCCGCGCCTTCGCCGAGCTGGAGGCCGCCGCGCGCACCGATCCGATGCTGGCCGAGCGGCTGGCAGGCGCCCAGAGCGCCTTCGACCACGCCCAGCTGGGCGGCGACCGCGTGGGCGCCCTGGTCTCCGCCGGGGACGATCCCCGCTCGCAGACCAGCCGCGACCTGGGCCGCTTCCTGCTGGAAGGCCTGGCCAAGGGCTCGATGACCTACGACGAGACCGCCCGGCGCGAACGCCTGCTGCAGGTGGTGAAACGCGCCGTCCGCATGCTGAACCGCAAGGGCGACCTCCACGACCTCTGGGGGGATTGAATTCACCTCCCGCCGCTTCGCGGCGGAGGCTAGCCCGCCAGCACGTCCTTGGGGTCGGCCTCGTTGGCCAGGGGTTCGCCCGTCACGAAGCGGGCGAGGTTCTCCAGGAACAGCGCGTCGTTGCGGGCCGCGTTGCCGGTGCTCATGCCCGATGAGTGCGGGGTCAGGGTGACCCGCGGGTGGTCCCAGAACGGGCCGTCGGCGGGCTGGGGCTCGGCCTCGAAGACGTCCAGGACGGCATGCTCAGGCGCGCCCTTGTCCAGGGCCGCCAGCAACGCCGGTTCGTCCACCAGGCCGCCGCGGCCGACGTTCACGAAGATCGCGCCCGGCTTCATGGCGCCGAAGAAGGCGGCGTCGGCCATGTGGCGGGTCTCTGCGGTCAGCGGGCAGGCCAGCACCACCACGTCGGTCTGCGGCAGGATCGAGATCAGGTCGGCCGGTGGGATGATCTGGTCGGCTGAGGCGTCGGCGGCGGGATTGCGGCGGACGCCGGTGATGTGAGCCCCGAACGCGCGGGCCCGGTCAGCCACGCCCCTGCCGATGGCGCCGAAGCCGACGATGGCCCAGCGCGAGCCCGAGATTTCGCGGAACGGATAGCGCTCCCACTTATGCGCGGCCTGGGCGGCGCGGCGCCTGGCTCCGCCCTGCAGCGCGTCGAGCACGCCCCAGAGGACATAGTCGGCCATGCCCACCGCCTGGCCGTGGCTGGTGGTGAGCCGGGCGCCCTTCTGGACGATCTGCTGGAAGACCGGATTGTCGAAGCCCGCCGCCCCGCTCTGCGCCCATTTCAGGCTGGGCGACTTCAGCATCGTCACCATGAAGGTGCGTGCTTCCGGGACGAAGAAGACATCGCCGTTGATCCAGGCCGCGTCGGCGTCGATCTGATCCGGGGGAAGGATGCGGCCGTTGGAGACTGTGGTTCCGCCGGGGCCCATCACCAGGGGTTCGACGCCGGGGATCGCGTCGATCTGCGCCTGCAGCCGGCGGTACGACGTTTCGAAGATCAGCAGGCGCATCGATCTCTCCGGCCACGGTCCTGGCGCTGCGGCGCCGCTAAAGCAGAACCGCAGAGATCGCAGAGATGCGCAGAGGGATCGAGCGATCCGTCATCTCTGCGTGTCTCCGCGCTCTCTGCGGTTTGTCCGAGAGCGCCTGCGGCGCGCGAGGGCGCCGCAGGATATATCAGCGTCCGCCGCCGGGCTTGGCCGCGGGGGCCGCGCTGGTGGTGGCGGCCGGGGCCGACGGCATCGGATGGCCCGAAGCCTGCTGGCGCATCCGCTGGCGCATGACCTGCAGCGCCGCCATCAGTTCGTTGTTCTCGACGCCGCCCGACTTGTCCTGGTCCATCTGAGCGTAGAAGGGCTTCAGGCGGTCGCCCAGTTCACCCTTGAACTCGGCCTGCTGGATCTTGCCGTCGAGGTTGTCGTCGAACATGCCGAACAGGCGGTTCTGGTCCATCAGCTCGTCGTAGTTGGTGAGCTTGGTCGCCGTCTCGTCCACCCAGCGGTAGCGGATCGCCGTGTAGAACATCTCTTCCCAGGACTGGTCGCCCCAGACGATGGTCTTGCTCGGATCCGGGTTGGCCGGGTTCTGCTTGGAGTTGTCGTACCAGTAGTTGGCGATCAGCTTCGAGCCTGCGGGAACCTTCAGCGGCTCGGCGAAGGTGTATTCGCGCTGCCAGTTGAAGTCGTAGCGCGGCATCGCCAGCACCTGCTTCTTCGAGCCGTCCGGATACTGGATCCAGAGGTCCGAGGCATAGCCGCGGTAGTGAGCGTGCGGGAACGCCGAGTACAGCAGCATTTCCTTCGGCACGTCGAGCGAGGCCGTCTCCTTGTGGCGCGCCTCGCCGGCAGGGATGCGGATCGAGTTGTCCACGATCACCGAGTTGCGCATCACCAGGCCGGGCTTCTCGTTGTCCTTGTAGAAGTAGAGGCCCAGGTACGACTTGTCGGTCACTTCCTTGCCGAAGGGGGTGTAGTGAGCCTGGAAGCCCACGGCGCCGCCCGGCGGGAGGTAGGTGCCGATGTTGGAGGGCCACAGCGTGGCCTCGGCGCCGACCGCGTAGCCGCCCATCGAGGCGCCCCAGCGGCTCTCGTTGCCCTTGCCGTCCTTCGGCATCTCCTTGAGGTAGCCGGTCAGGAAGTGGTGCACCGCCTGACGCTCGCCCACCTTGTAGGCCGAGGCCTTGACCCACTTGCCTTCGGTGAGCGGATTGGCCACCGCGGGGCGCTGATAGTCGACCACGCCCGACGCCGGGATGGTGTAGGCCGGAATCTCGAGAATCAGGTCCGGCTTGCCCATCGGCCACTCGGCCAGGGCGGGCCGCTTCTTGGCCAGCGGATCGGGGCCCGCGCCGCGCTCGGCGCCCTGCTCAACCCAGCGGACGATCGTCTTGATCTCGGACGGGGTGAGGCTCTTGTCGTCCTGCCACTTGCCGATGTGGGCGTCGACGTTCCAGGGCGGCATGCGGTCGGTGCGGATGACCTCGCGGATCATCGGCGAGAAGCCCTTGACCTTCTCGTAGCTGGTCATCGCGAAGGGGCCGATGCCGCCCTCGATGTGACAGGCCACGCACTTGGCTTCCAGGATCGGCGCGACGTCCTTGGCGTAGGAAATCTTGGCCACCTTGCCGCGGTCGGGGAAGTCGATCAGGCAGCCCGGGCTTGGCTTGCCGGCGGCCATGGCCTGGCGGCCGGCCAGCGTCGCCTCGATGGCGTCGGCGGTCCAGGTATGGCTCGCCACGGCCTTTTGCGCGCCGTAGTCCAGCCGATCGTCCAGCGGGCCGCGATAGACGACCTTCCAGGTCTTCGGATCGATCACGAAGAACTCGGCCGTGCGCGTGACGCCCAGCTGCTCGCCGACCAGCTGGTTCTTGTCCATCAGGATCGGCAGGTCGTAGCCGTACTCGGCGGCCTCCTTGGCCACCTCCTCGGCGCTGTCCTGCAGGTTCGAGTTGAGCATCATGAACTTGACGCCCATGGGCTCGTACTTGGCGCGCAGCTCCTTCACCTTGGGCGCCAGGTTGCGCACGATCGGGCAGCCGTTGCCGTGGGTGATGAGCACGACGGCCTTGGCGTCGCCCGCCTCGCGATACAGCTCGTGACCCATGTAGTTCTGGTCGGCGAGCATGAAGTTGTCGATCTGCAACGGCATCGCCGTCGCGGCGCCCTCGGACGTCGAGGTCGGGGTCGCGGCGGAGAGCGCGTTGGGCGCCGAGCTGTCGCTGGCGCAGCCGGCCAGCAGGGCGGTCGCGGCCGCCGTGGCCAGGGCGGAAAGGCGCACCTGCATCATTCCATAGTCCTCCCAAGGGCCGCGGCGGAGGTTCATGCCCCGTCCGGGTCCAACCCTAGAATTGCGTGTTACTCGAAAACATAAACCAGCAGACCGACGTTGCATCATTATTTCTAATCAATGTTCAGATGCAGATTGACGGGTGTGTCATCTTCGCGACAGGCGTGTGGCTGCGTCTGCCCGACGAGCCGTATCCCCCTACCTTTGAACGTCATGGCCGGCCTTGTGCCGGCCACCCAGAAGCACCGCCGTTCGGAGGCTCGCAGCGGCGCCTCCGCCGATAGCCATTAAGCGCCCGCGTATCTGGGTGGCCGGGACAAGCCCGGCCATGACGTTCAGGGAGTTGGAGTTGGAAGGTCTGCTACCGCGCCGCCTCGGCCGCGATCCAGGCGTCGATGCGGGCGTCCAGCATGGACATCGGCAGAGGGCCGGCCAGCAGGACGGCGTCGTGGAACTTCCGGATGTCGAAGCGCTCGCCCAGCCGGGCCCGGGCGCGCGCCTTCAGCTCCAGGAACTTGAGCTCGCCGATCTTGTAGGCCAGCGCCTGGCCGGGCCAGGAGATGTAGCGGTCGACCTCGACGGTGATGTTGAGCGGGGCCAGCGCGGTGTTCTCCAGGAAGCAGGCCTCGGCCTGTTTCCTGTCCCAGCCCTTCCAGTGGATGCCGGTGTCGGCCACCAGCCGGCAGGCGCGCCACATTTCGTAGCTGAGCTGGCCGAAGCGCTCGTAGGCGTCGCGGTAGATGCCCATGTCGCCGGCCATCTTCTCGGAATAGAGGCCCCAGCCCTCGACGAAGGCGGTGACCCCGCCCTCGCGTCGGAACATCGGCACGTCCTTCAGCTCCTGGGCCAGGGCGATCTGCAGATGGTGGCCGGGGACGGCCTCGTGGGCGGTCAGGGCCGGCAGCTCGTAGAGCGGCCGCTGGTCCAGCGCATAGGTGTTGACCATGTAGCCGCCGGCGACGCCCTGGTCAGGGCTGCCCTGGAAGTAGCGGCCGGTGGTGTAGGCCGCCTCGATCTCGGGGGGCACGGGCCGCACGCCGTAGGTGAGGCGGGGCAGGGTCCCGTAGTAGCCGGGCAACTTGTCGTCGATCCGCTTGGCGATCTCGGAGGCCTTCTCCAGCAGCTCCTGGCGGCTCTTGGCGTAGAACTTCGGGTCCTTGCGCAGCATGGCGATGAAGGCCGGGAGGTCGCCTGTGAACCCCGTTTCCTTCATGACCGACAGCATCTCGGAGCGGATGCGGGCCACCTCGGATTCGCCCAGGGCGAAGACCTCGTCGGGCGTCTTGTCGGTGGTCGTGAAGTCCTTCACGGCGAAGCGGTAGAAGGCTTCGCCGCCCGGGGTGACGCGGACGCCCAGGCCCTTGCGGGCCGCCGGCGCATACTCGGTCTCGATGAAGGTCGCGAACTCGCGCTGGACGGGGCGGATCCTGTCTCGGACGACCGCCTCTGCACGCGCGGCCAGCGCCGCCCAGCGGTCGGCGGCGACGCCGTCGGGCCGGGCGCGGAACGGCCGCAGCAGCGGGTCGCCCTCGATCGGCGCGGCCGCCGCGGCCTTGGCGCGGGCCATGATGATGTCGATGGTGGGCCTGGGCTGGGTGAAGCCGGTCCTGATGCCGCGCCGGGCGTTGGCGACGTTGTCGCGATAGTAGCCGGGCAGCGCCTCCAGCCGGGCGATCCAGGCTTCGGCGTCGGCGACCCCCCGCATCGGCGTGGTTGAGGCCACATAGTTCAGCAGATCCTCGAAGCCGCCGTCCGACGAAACCGGCATGCGGGCGGTGTCGAACTGGATCTGCCCCACCCGGCTCTCCAGCTCCCAGGCCATGTAGCCGCGATTCAGCGCGGCGCTGTCCGACAGCCCCTGCGCCGGGATCGCCGCCAGCCGCGCCTGGAACGCCTTCAGCGCCGCCAGCCGGCGCGCATCGGCGGCGGGAGTCACCTCGGGCAGCTTCGACAGCGCGGCGCGGTCGCCCTGCCGGCCGGCCGTGATCGGGTCCTCGGCCAGCAGCCAGGCGTCATAATCCGAGGCCAGTTTCGAGATCGCGGCATCGTCGGCCAGCGCCGGCCCGGCGGCCATCACGAACACGGCGGCGGCGAACAGGTGGCGGCGCATACGTTTTCTCCCCGAAAGGCGGCCAAGCTGGCGCGTGTTCGCCCGCGCGACAAGCGTTTCAGGGCAAGGCTTGGCAGCCCCGTCAAGCTCAGCGCAAATGACGCCTCAGGAACCGGCGAACCCAGGCAAGAGGGGCCGGAGAGGGGATGCACATGAGTTTCATCACGCGCCGCAAGCCGCTCGAGCTGGCGGCGCCCGCCCATGGCGGCGGGCTGAAGGCCACGCTGGGCTGGCCGCACCTGATGGCGCTGGGCGTCGGCGCCATCATCGGCACCGGCATCTACACGCTGACCGGCGTGGCGGCGGGGCTGGCGGGCCCGGCGGTGATCCTGTCGTTCGCGGTCGCGGGCGTCATCTGCGCCGGCGCGGCCCTCTGCTACGCCGAGATGGCCAGCCTGACCCCCCAGGCCGGCAGCGCCTACACCTACTCGTACGTCACCCTGGGCGAGACCCTGGCGTGGATCGTCGGGGTCGGCCTGATTCTGGAATACACCCTGGTCTGCAGCGCCGTGGCCGTGGGCTGGTCAGGCTACGCCTCGGGCCTGCTGCGCGGCGCCGGCGTGCCCGAGCTGCTGCTGAACGGCGGGGCGATCGACGTGCCGGCGATCTTCATCGCGCTGGTGGTCACCGGCGTGCTGCTGCTGGGCACCCGCGAGAGCGCGACGGTCAACTTCATCCTGGTGTGCGTGAAGCTGGTGGCGCTGGCGGCCTTCGTGGCCTTCACGATCCCGCACTTCGATGCGGCCAACTTCCAGCCGTTCGCGCCGTTCGGCTTCGGCGCCCACGAGATCGACGGCAAGAAGTACGGAGTGATGGGCGCGGCGGCGATCATCTTCTTTGCCTTCTACGGCTTCGACGCCATCTCGACGGCGGCCGAGGAGGCCAAGAACCCCAAGCGCGACCTGACCATCGGCATCGTGGGCTCGATGGCGCTGTGCACCCTGATCTACATGGTGATCGCCGCCGCAGCCCTGGGCGTCGTGCCCTACGAGCCCTTCTCCAAGAGCCCCGAGCCGCTGGCCTACGCCCTGAAGCAGCTGGGCCAGCCCGGCCCCGCGGCGATCATCGCCGGCGCGGCGGTCGTGGCCATGCCGACGGTGATCATGGTCTTCATGTTCGGCCAGAGCCGGGTGTTCTTCGCCATGGCCCGCGACGGCCTGCTGCCGCAAGGCCTGGCCAAGGTGGACAGCCGCGGCGTGCCGACCATGGTGACCATCTTCACCGGCGTCGTGGCCGCCGTCTTCGCCGGGCTGGTGCCGCTGGACGAGATCGCCTCGCTGGCCAATGCGGGCACGCTGGTGGCCTTCATCGCCGTGGCCTTCGCGGTGATGGTGCTGCGCCGCCGTTCGCCCGAGCTGCCGCGCCCCTTCGTGACCCCGCTGGTCTGGGTGGTCGCGCCGCTGACCATCGCCGGCTGCATCTACCTGTTCGCCAGCCTGCAGACCCAGACGATGCTGTTCTTCCTGGGCGCCAACGTCTTGGGCGCGGTGGTGTACCTGCTCTACGGGCGGGTGAAGAGCCGGCTGGCCAGCCCGTCCTAGTTCGGAGATCTAGGTCGCGGCCCGCAGCTCGGCGACGATGTCGCCGAGCGCCTCTTTCCAGTGCCGGGGCGTGAAGCCGTACACCTGCTCCAGTCGCGACAGGTCCATGGTCGCCCGCAGCGGGCGCCGCGCGGGGGTCACGTAGTCCGCCGTCTTCTGGCCGCCCACCTCGGGCGCCTGGTCGCCCAGCGCCTGGGCGAAGATCTCGATGGCGAAGTCGCGCCAGGTCACCTCGCCGGAATTGGCGAAGTGCACCAGACCGAACAGGGGGGCGCCGGCCTTCGCAGCCGCCAGCTTCGGCGCGATCTGCAGGATGAAGCCCGCGAGGTCCGCGGCGGAGGTCGGCCGCCCCGACTGGTCATCGACCACCTTCAGCGGGTTCCCGGCGGCGGCCACCCGCAACATGGTCTTCACGAAGTTCTTGCCGTGGGGCGAGACCACCCAGGACGTTCGGATGCTGAGCGATCGCGGGTTCGCGGCGGCGACGGCGCCCTCGCCCTCCAGCTTGGTCCGGCCATAGGCGTTCAGCGGGTTGGTCGCCGCCGTCTCGGGGTAGGGCGCGCCGCCGTCGCCGTCGAAGACATAGTCGGTCGAGACATTGATCACCGCCGCGCCCACCTCGGCGGCGGCCGCGGCGATGGCGCCGGGCGTGACCGCGTTGATGGCGCGGGCCAGCTCCGTCTCGCTCTCGGCCAGGTCGACGGCGGTGTGCGCCGCGGCGATCACCACCACGTCGGGCCGGGCCTCGCGCACCTTCGCGGCGCAGGCGGCGGGATCGGACAGGTCGGCCTCGGCGCGGCTCAGCGCGGTCACCGAAACGTCGTGGCCGGGCGCCTGGCGCAACAGCTCCACGCCGAGTTGGCCGGTGGTTCCGAACTGCAGGATCTGGACGGTCATGCCGCTTCCATAACGCGAAACGATGACGCCTCAAGCCGGGCTGTGGCCGTGCGCCACGCTTGAACCGAAGGGCGGGCGGCCTTTAGAAGCGTCGGTACATAGGGGGAGCGGTCAGTTGAGCAGTCAGGCGGGAGCGGCGCGCGGACCGGGCATGGGCCCCGGCGGGCGCAAGATGCCCGACCTGACCACGGGGCCGATCGGCAAGACGCTGATCCTCTTCGCCCTGCCGGTGCTGGCCACCAACATCCTGCAATCGCTGAACGGCTCGGCCAACGCCATCTGGGTCAGCCACGTGCTGGGCGAGGCGGCGCTGACCGCCACGTCCAACGCCAATCAGATCATGTTCCTGATGCTGGGGGCCGTGTTCGGCCTGTCGATGGCGTCGAACATCATGATCGGCCAGGCGATGGGCGCCCGTGACGAGGCGACCGCCAAGCGGGTGATCGGCACCTCGACCGCCTTCTTCATCGTGGTGTCGCTGACCGTGGGGGCGCTGGGCGTCTACCTCACGCCCCACATCCTGGACGCCATGGGCACGCCGGCCGACGCGCGCCGCGACGCCATCGCCTACCTGCGGGTGATCTTCTCGGCGATGCCGTTCATGTACTTCTTCTCGTACGTGATGATGGCCCAGCGGGGCACGGGCGACAGCCGCACGCCGTTCTACTTCTCGCTGGTGATGGTGGGGATGGACGTCGTCCTGAACCCGCTGCTGATCACCGGCTTCGGCCCGTTCCCCGAGCTCGGGATCGCGGGCTCGGCCACCGCCACCCTCGTGTCGCAGACGATCACCCTCTTCGCGATGATCGTGCACCTCTACCGGAGGAAATCGATCCTGGTGCTGCGGCCGGGCGAGTTCCACCTGCTGATTCCCGACCTGACGATCATCAAGGGGCTGGTGCTCAAGGGCCTGCCCATGGGCTTCCAGATGATGGTCACCTCCCTGGCGGCCGTCACCATGATGAGCCTGGTCAACCAGCACGGCGTCCACACCTCCGCGGCCTACGGCGCGGCGGCCCAGCTGTGGACCTATGTCCAGATGCCGGCGATGGCGCTGGGGGCGGCGGTCTCGTCCATGGCGGCGCAGAACATCGGCGCGGGCAAGATGGACCGCGTCGAGCTGGTGGCCCGCTCGGGCGCGCTGTACGCGCTGCTGTTCACGGCCGTGCCGGTGGTGCTGATCTACCTGGCCGACCCGTGGGTGCTGCGGGCCTTCCTGCCGGCGACCAGCCCGTCGCTGCCGATCGCCATCCGCATCAACTCGATCGTGCTGTGGGGCTTCATCCCCTTCGGCATCGCCTTCATTTTCTCCGGCGTCGTGCGCTCGACCGGCGCGGTGTGGCCGCCGTTGCTGGCGATGATCATCTCGCTGTGGGGCGTCCGCGTGCCGCTGGCCAACCTGCTCGAGCCCAGCCTGGGCGCCGAGGCGATCTGGATCGCCTTCCCGATCGGCTCGACCACGACGCTGCTGCTGGCCGGCAGCTACTATCTCTGGGGCGGCTGGCGGAAGGCGCGGATGCTGCCGACCACGCCCATGGCCACCGAAGAGCCCGACACCGGCTTCGGCCAGCCCATGATCGAGGAGGCCGAAGCGATGGCCGACGCCGCCTCACGCGCGCCGGCGAAGGAAGAGGCGAGGTCGTAGGGGGAACTACCCGTACGTCTCCATCAGGGCCGAGTACGTCAGCGTCCGTAGTTCGCGCCGGATCGGGTAGGTGGACGAGGGCAGCAGCTGGGTCATGAAGACCGCCGTCACCTGCTCGACCGGATCGACCCAGAAGGCCGTCGAGGCCGCGCCGCCCCAGTAGAACTCGCCGTAGCTGCAGGGGATCAGGGTCTGCGGCGGATCGAACACGGTGGCGAAGCCCAGGCCGAAGCCGACGCCGGCATTGGTGCTCTCCGAGAACAGCGAGCGCGACAGCTCGGTCAGGTCCTTCCCGCCGGGCAGGTGGTTGGACGCCATCAGCTCGATGGTCTTGGGCGCCAGGATGCGCGCGCCGTCCAGTTCGCCGCCATTCACCAGCATGGTGGCGAAGCGCATGTAGTCGGCCGCCGTACCCACCAGCCCGCCGCCGCCGGACAACAGCCTGGGCGGCGCGAGGTAGGGGCTCTTCTGGGCGTCGTCCTGCAGCTTCAGCTTGCCCCCCGGGACGGCGTCGTAGCACGCGGCGAAACGGCTCCTCTGGTCGTCGCGGACGTGGAAGCCGGTGTCGACCATCTTCAGGGGATCGAAGATGCGTTCCTGCAGCGCCCGGTCCAACGGCTTGCCCGAGAGCTTCTGCACCAGATAGCCACAGACGTCGGTGGCCACCGAGTAGTTCCACGCCTCGCCCGGCGAGAACTCCAGCGGCAGCTTGGCCAGCATATCGATCATCGCTTCCAGGTCGTGCTCGCCGTGCATCGCCTCCAGCTTGAGCTTGCGATAGGCCGCGTCGACGTTGGTGCGGTTCTGGAAGCCGTAGGTCAGGCCCGACGTGTGGCGCAGCAGGTCGACCACCTGCATGGGCCGGCTGGGCGGCGTGGTCAGGTAGGGGCCCGTGCCGGCGGAGAAGACGCCCAGGTCCTTCCACTCGGGGATATGGCGCGCCACCGGGTCGTCCAGGGCGACAGCGCCTTCCTCGACCAGCTGCATCAGCGCCACCGAGGTGACCGGCTTGGTCATGGAATAGATGCGGTAGACCGTATCCTCGGCCAGCTTCACGCCCCGCTCGGGGTCCTGCTCGCCCAGGATCGTCTGGTGAACCACCTCGCCATTGCGGGCGAGCAGGAACTGGGCGCACGGCAGGCGGCCGGCGGCCACGTACTTCTCGTCCAGGAACCTGTCGATCCGCGCCAGGCGCTCCTTCGAGAAGCCGTGCTCTTTGGCTTTGCCCATACCGTTCCTCCCAAACTTCCCGCATTTGCCCTTGCGTTCCCCGCTGTCGCAAGCGTGACGATGCGCAAGCAGCAGGAGGCGCCCCCATGTCGAACGTCAGCTACGAGACCGATGGCCGCATCGCGATCGTCACCGTCGAGCGCCCCGAGCGGCGCAACGCCTACGACGGCGCCACGGCGCGCGAGCTCTACGACGTCTTCAAGCGGTTCGATGCCGACGAGAACCTGGACGTGGCGGTGCTGACCGGCCGGGGCGGCTATTTCTGCGCGGGCGCCGACCTCAAGGGCATCAGCGAGGGCCGGGGCAATCCGGTGAAGCCGGACGGCGACTTCGGGCCCATGGGCGTGACCCGCCTCCGCCTCGGCAAGCCGGTGATCGCCGCCGTCGAGGGCCATGCGGTGGCGGGCGGCCTTGAGGTGGCCTGCTGGGCCGACCTGCGCGTGGCCGCCGAGGATGCGATCTTCGGGGTCTTCTGTCGCCGCTTCGGCGTGCCGCTGATCGACCTCGGCACCATCCGCCTGCCGCGCCTGATCGGCCACTCGCGGGCGATGGACATGATCCTCACGGGCCGGCCGGTCGGCGCGCCCGAAGCCCTGCAGATGGGTCTCGCCAACCGCGTCGTGCCGAAGGGCGAGGCGCTGAACGCCGCTCTGGAGCTCGCCCGCCAGCTATCGGCCTTCCCGCAGCTATGCCTGCGCAACGACCGGCTCTCGGCCCTGGAGCAGTGGTCGCTCGATTGGGATGAGGCCACCGCCTACGAGGTCAAGGTCGGCATGGAGACGCTGCGCACCGGCTCGGCCGTCGAGGGCGCGACGCGGTTCGCCTCGGGCCAGGGCCGCGGCGGCGCATTCTGAGATCCTCCCCCTTTCCGCATTGCGGGGCAAGGCGAGGCCACAAACCAGCGTTTGACATCCTGCGCTGCGGGTCTAGCGTACCCATAATACGAAAAATTGCCGCCGGGGGAGAGCGCGCATGGCGTGGGATTTCGAGACCGATCCCGAGTTCCAGAAGAAGCTGGACTGGATCGAGGACTTCATGCGCGACGAGGTCGAGCCGCTCAGTCACCTCGGCATGGCGGTCTTCTCCAGCGAGGGCCGGAAGAAGTTCATCAAGCCGCTGCAGGACAAGGTGAAGGCCGAGGGCCTTTGGGCCTGCCACCTGGGCCCCGAACTGGGGGGCCAGGGCTATGGCCAGCTCAAGCTGGCGCTGATGAACGAGAAGCTGGGCCGCAACAGCCTGGCCCCCAGCGTCTTCGGCTGCCAGGCGCCCGACAGCGGCAACGCCGAGATCATCGCCCACTACGGGACCGACGCTCAGAAGGAGAAATACCTCTGGCCGCTGCTGAACGGCGAGATCCGCTCGGCCTTCTCCATGAGCGAGCCGACCGGCGGTTCGGATCCGCTCACCTTCACCACCCGCGCGGTGCTGGACGGCAATGAGTGGGTGATCAACGGCGAGAAGTGGTTCTCGACCAACGCCCGCTATTCCAAGGTGCTGGTGCTGTACGCCATCACCGATCCCGACGCGAAGGACCCCTACCGGCGCACTTCGATCTTCCTGGTGCCCACCGACACCCCCGGGGTCGAGATCATCCGCAACGTCGCCGTGGGCGCGGGCGGCGAGATCGGCGGCGGGAACGAGGCCTATGTCCGCTACAACAACGTGCGCCTGCCGTACGACGCGCTGTTGGGCGACCGCGGCGCGGCCTTCGTGATCGCCCAGGTGCGGCTGGGCGGCGGCCGCGTGCACCACGCCATGCGCACCGTCGGCGCCTGCCGTCACGCCCTGGACCTGATGTGCCAGCGGGCCGTGTCGCGCACCACGCGCGACGGCCGCCTGGCCGACCTGCAGATGGTGCAGGAGCAGATCGCCGACAGCTGGATCGCGGTGGAAAGCTTCCGCCTGCTGGTGCTGCGCACCGCCTGGCTGATCGACAAGCACAAGGACTACCAGAAGGTCCGCAAGGACATCGCCGCCATCAAGGTGGCCATGCCCAAGGTCTACGGCGACGTGGCCCAGAAGGCGGCCCACCTGCACGGCGCGCTGGGCGTCTCGAACGAGATGCCGTTCATGCGGATGGTCAATTCGGCTCTGGTCATGGGCATCGCCGACGGCCCCACCGAGGTTCACAAGGTGACCCTCGCGAAGCAGGTCCTGAAGGACTACACGCCCGACAACGACCTCTTCCCGAACTACCACATCCCCAAGCTCCAGGAGGAAGCCCGCAAGCGCTTCGCCAAGGAACTGGGCGAAATCCGCGACCATTACGCCAGCCGCCGGACGGCGAAGGTCTAGCGCGAACGGGCCAGACGGCGCGGCGGCCGACATCCGTGTTCATCGGTGTTCGTCCGTGGTTCCAATGACAGCGCCGCGGCGCGCTTGGCGGCCAGGTTGGAGGGCGTCTGCGACGGCCCTGCAATCCTGCCGCAAAGGGAGGGGTCCTTTAGGGGACCTGGAACGGCCTTCAAACGGCCGTTAGGATTCGCGCTTCCTTCGCTGCCTGTTGTTTCTCGAGGTAATTCCGTGACCGATAAGTCCTGGCCCGTGATGTCGATCGCCGAGGCGCATGCGCGCCTGACCGGCCCGGGTTCGCCCTTCGAGATCGAGGAACAGGTCATCCGCGGCATCCCGACGAAGACCTGGAAGAACGCACCGCCCACCCTTCGCGACGTGTTCCTGAACGGCCAGCGGTTCAAGGACCGCGAGTTCCTGGTCTACGACGACGACCGCGCCACCTACGACGCGTTCGGCCGCGCGACGATCACCCTGGCCCACCGCCTCATCGCCGACGGCGTGAAGAAGGGCGACCGGGTCGCCGTCATCATGCGCAACCTGCCGGAGTGGGCCGTCTGCTTCTGGGCCGGCCAGTTGGTCGGCGCCATCGTCACGCCGCTGAACGCCTGGTGGACGGGCGCCGAGCTGGAATACGGCCTGGCCGACTCCGGGACCAAGGTCGCCTTCGTCGACGACGAGCGCCTGGACCGCGTCGAAGAATTCCTGGCCAAGCTGCCCGACCTCGAGAAGGTCTACGTCACCCGCCACGCCGCCCAGGGCCTGCCGGCCAAGTGCCATCGCCTGGAGGACGTCATCGGCGTCGTGAACGGCTGGGGGAGCCTGCCCGAGCTGGCCCTGCCCGACGTGCCGCTGGGCCCCGAGGACGACGCCACCATCCTCTACACGTCCGGCACGACGGGCCGGCCCAAGGGCGCTCTGGGCACCCACCGCAACATGACGTCCAACATCGGCGCCGGCGGCATCTCGGCGGCGCGGAACTTCCTGCGCGCGGGCGAGCCGCTGCCCGAGATGGATCCGCTGAAGGTCCCCCAGCGCTGCACCCTGCTGGTCGTGCCGATGTTCCACGCCACCGGCCTGTCGGCCACCCTGGGCCCGACGATGAACTCGGGCGGCAAGATCGTGCTCATGCGCCGCTGGGACGCCGAGCCCGCCATGAAGCTGATCGAGCGCGAGAAGGTCACGGCGACAGGCGGGGTCCCCACCATCGCCTGGCAGCTGATCGAGCATCCCGCGCGGTCCAAGTACGATCTCTCCTCTCTGGTGGCGGTCACCTACGGCGGCGCGCCGTCGGCCCCCGAACTGGTGCGCAAGATCGCCGAGATCTTCCCCGGCTCGCAGCCCGGCAACGGCTGGGGCATGACCGAGACCACGGCCACCTTCACCAGCCACCTGGGCCGCGACTACGAGAACCGCCCCGACAGCGCGGGGCCTGCGGCCCCCGTGGGCGAGATGCACGTGCGCGACCCCGCCGACGGCAAAACCATCCTGCCGGCCGGCAGCGTCGGTGAGCTGTGGGTCAAGGGCCCGCAGGTGGTGAAGCTCTACTGGAACAAGCCCGAGGCCACCGCCGAGACCTTCCAGGACGGCTGGCTGCGCACCGGCGACCTGGCGCGGATCGACGAGGAGGGCTTCCTCTTCATCATCGACCGGGCCAAGGACATGCTGATCCGCGGCGGCGAGAACATCTACTGCGTCGAGGTCGAGAACGTCCTCTACGACCACCCCGACGTGATGGACGCCGCCATCGTGGGCATCCCGCACAAGACCCTGGGCGAGGAACCCGGCGCGGTGGTCCACCTGAAGCCGGGCGGTACGGCCACCGAGGCCGAGCTGCGGTCGTTCGTCCGCGAGCGGTTGGCGGCGTTCAAGGTCCCGGTGAAGGTGGCCTTCTGGCCCGAGACCCTGCCGCGCAACGCCAACGGCAAGATCCTGAAGACCGAGCTCAAGAAGGTCTTCGCGACCGAAGAGGTCTAGCGCTCCGGCACCACCTCCAGGAACCGCGCCAGCGTCGGCGTCGTGTCGGCGGTGCGCCAGGCGACGCCGGTCTCCAGCGCCGGCGGCTCGCCCGCGAGGTCCAGGTAGCGCACGCCCGTGCGGGCGAGATTGCGCAGCGACGTGGGCGCCAGCGCCACGCCCAGGCCCGCCGAGACCAGGCTGATGATCGTCTGCATCTGGATCGCCTCCTGCACGACGCGGGCGGTCCCGCCGTGGACGGCGAAGTAGCCGGTAACCAGGTCATGGAACGCCGGCGCCACCCGGCGCGGGAAGATGATCAGTGGCGCCGCGATCACCTGCTGGGGCGCCAGTCGTCCGCCCTCTGCGACGATCCGGCCCTCCTCGATCCAGCTCTCGGGTACGGCCGCCACCAGCGGTTCGAGCAGGAGGCGCCGGTAGCTGAGCCCGGGCGGCAGCGCCCCGCCCGCCGGCGGGATGACGAGACCGGCGTGGCCGCGGCCCTCCGAGAGCGCGGCGATCTGCACGTCGCTGGTCGCCTCGGTCAGGGCGATCTCCACGTCCGGGTGCAGCGCCGCGTAGCGCCGCACGATCGTCGGCAGGACGCTGTAGTCCGCGGTGGATACGAACGAGAGCTCCAGTCGCCCCACCTCGCCGTCTCGCAGGCGCCGCGCGATCTGCGGCAGCTCCGAGAAGCCCGCCAGCGCCGCCTGGGCCGGGCCCAGCCAGCGCTCTCCGAACGGCGTCAGGGTCACGCTGCGCTTGGTGCGCTCGAACAGCGCCGCGCCGAGCTCGCGCTCCAGCGCCTGGATCGACTGGCTGAGGGGCGGCTGGGTCATGCCCAGCCGCTCCGCCGCCTTCCCGAAATGCAGGGTCTCGGCGACCGTCGTGAAATGCCGCAGCTGGCGAACGTCCATATTGATATGTGATACGACCTAATAACGACGTAACAATATATTTTGCCAATGGCGCGCCGGGCCTTATCGCCGTCCGGTCCAATCCGGAGGCTCCCCATGCCCGCTCTGCGTTCCCGCACGTCGACCCACGGCCGCAATATGGCCGGCGCCCGCGGCCTCTGGCGCGCGACGGGGATGAAGGACTCCGACTTCGGCAAGCCGATCATCGCCGTGGTGAACTCGTTCACCCAGTTCGTTCCCGGCCATGTCCACCTGAAAGACCTGGGCCAGCTGGTGGCGCGCGAGATCGAGGCCGCGGGGGCCGTGGCCAAGGAGTTCAACACCATCGCGGTCGACGACGGCATCGCCATGGGCCACGACGGGATGCTCTACAGCCTGCCGTCGCGGGAGATCATCGCCGACAGCGTGGAATACATGGTCAACGCCCACTGCGCCGACGCCATGGTCTGCATCTCCAACTGCGACAAGATCACCCCCGGCATGCTGATGGCCGCGCTGCGGGTGAACATCCCGGCGGTCTTCGTCTCGGGCGGGCCCATGGAGGCCGGCAAGGTCGTCAAGGCCGGCAAGACCACCAAGCTGGACCTGATCGACGCCATGATCGCCGCCGGCGACGACAACGTCTCGGACGAGGAGGTCCAGGCGATCGAACGCGCGGCCTGCCCCACCTGCGGTTCGTGCTCGGGCATGTTCACGGCCAATTCCATGAACTGCCTGACCGAGGCGCTGGGCCTGTCGCTGCCCGGCAACGGCTCGGTGCTGGCCACCCACGCCGACCGCGAGGCCCTGTTCCGCCGCGCGGGCCGTCTGGTCGTCGAGATCACGAAGCGCCACTACCAGGAGGACGACGCCTCGGTGCTCCCGCGCGCCGTGGCCAACTTCCGGGCCTTCGAGAACGCCATGAGCCTGGATATCGCCATGGGCGGCTCGACCAACACGGTGCTGCACCTGCTGGCCGCCGCCCACGAGGGACAGATCGACTTCACGATGGCCGACATCGACCGGCTGTCGCGCAAGGTGCCTTGCCTGAGCAAGGTGGCCCCCGCGAAGTCGGACGTGCACATGGAGGACGTCCACCGGGCCGGCGGCGTCATGGCGATCCTGGGCGAGCTGGACCGCGGCGGCCTGATCCATCGCGACACGCCCACCGTCCACACGCCCTCGCTGGGCGAGGCGCTCGACACCTGGGACATCCGCCGCACCAACGACGACGCCGTCCGCACCTTCTTCCGCGCCGCGCCGGGCGGGGTGCCGACTCAGACGGCGTTCAGCCAGTCCGAGCGTTGGGACGCCCTCGACGAGGACCGCGCCGGCGGCGTCATCCGCGACATCGACCACGCCTTCTCGAAGGACGGCGGCCTGGCGGTGCTGAAGGGCAACCTCGCCCTCGACGGCTGCATCGTGAAGACCGCGGGCGTCGACGAGAGCATCCTGAAGTTCACGGGCAAGGCGAAGGTCTACGAAAGCCAGGACGCGGCGGTGAGCGGCATCCTGACCGGTCGGGTGAAGGCCGGCGACGTGGTGGTCATCCGCTACGAAGGTCCCCGCGGCGGGCCCGGGATGCAGGAGATGCTCTATCCGACCAGCTACCTGAAATCGAAGGGCCTCGGGAAGGACTGCGCCCTGATCACAGACGGCCGCTTCTCGGGCGGCACCTCGGGCCTGTCCATCGGCCACGTGTCGCCAGAGGCGGCCGAGGGCGGGCTGATCGCGCTGGTCGAGGACGGCGACGTGATCGAGATCGACATCCCCAACCGCGGCATCACGCTGAAGGTGGCCCCGGCTGTCCTGGCCGAGCGCCACGCCGCCATGGTCGCCCGCGGCCCCAAGGCCTGGCAGCCGGCGGTGGACCGCGTCCGCAAGGTCTCGACCGCGCTCAAGGCCTACGCCGCCTTCGCCACCAGCGCCGCGCGCGGGGCCGTCCGCGACCTGGATGCGGCGCCGCGGGTGATCGCCCCGGCGCCGGCGAGGTCGTCCGAGACGGCCTGATCTCCCGCTGCGGGAACTGGCGTTCCGGCGACGCGCGGCCTACAGCAGTGCCTATGACCAAGCGTCCCCTTATCGTCGGTCTGGGCGGAACCGTCCGCGCGGGCTCGACCACCGAGAAAGCGCTGATCTGCGCGCTCAAGGCCGCCGAGGCGAAGGGGGCCGAGACTCACCTTCTGGGCGGCGCATTCCTGTCGGGCCTGCCGATCTTCGATCCGCGTCCGGGTGAAACGAACGCGGCCCAGCAGGAACTGGCCGACGCCGTCCGCCGCGCCGACGGGGTGATCGTGGCCAGCCCGGGCTATCACGGCTCGATCTCGGGGGTGATCAAGAACGCCCTCGACACGCTGGAGCTCACCCGCACCGACGCCGAGCCCTACCTCAGCCACAAGGCGGTGGGCACGATCATCACGGCCGACGGCTGGCAGGCCGCGGGCACGACCTTGATGGCGCTCCGTGCGATCATACATGCCCTCAGGGGCTGGCCGACCCCGTTCGGAGCGGCCCTCAATGCGGGAGTCAGCCTCTTCGACGAGGCCGGCGACTGCCGAGACCAGAAGGATGCCTGGCAGCTCGCCACCGTCGCCGAACAGGTGGTGGAGTTCGCCCAGATGAAGGCCCTATCGCGATGAAGCGCCCTTTCCTCGTGCCGCCCTCGGGCTCCGACGAAGACCCCGTGCAGGGCGCGATCAGCCCCATCGAGGACATCATCGAGGACGCCCGCAACGGGCGGCCCTACATCCTGGTCGACGCCGAGGACCGCGAGAACGAGGGCGATGTCATCATCCCGGCCCAGTTCGCCACGCCGGAACAGATCAACTTCATGGCCAAGCACGCGCGCGGCCTGATCTGCCTGTCGATCACCGGCGAGCGCGCCCGCCAGCTGCGCCTGCCGCCGATGGCCCACGAAAACGCCTCGGGCCACGGCACGGCCTTCACCGTCTCGATCGAGGCCCGCGAAGGCGTGACGACGGGCATTTCGGCCCACGACCGGGCCCACACGATCGCGGTGGCGGTCGACCCGACCAAGGGCGTGGACGACATCGTGTCGCCCGGCCACGTGTTCCCCCTGGTGGCCCGCGACGGCGGCGTGCTGGTCCGCGCCGGCCACACCGAGGCGGCCGTCGACATCAGCCGCATGGCCGGCCTGAACCCCGCCGGCGTGATCTGCGAGATCATGAAGGACGACGGGTCGATGGCGCGCCTGCCCGATCTGGTCGCCTTCGCCCAGCTGCATGGCCTGAAGATCGGCACGATCGCGGACCTGATCGCCTATCGCCGCCGCACCGAGCGGCAGGTGGAGCGGGTGCTGGAGACGCCGTTCGAGAGCGCCTACGGCGGCAAGTTCCGGATGGTGATCTACCGCAACTCCATCGACCAGACCGAGCATGTGGTGCTCACCAAGGGCAAGATCGATCCCGACAAGGCCACCCTGGTGCGCATGCACCGCGTCGACATGGCCGCCGACATGCTGGGCGCGGTCGAGACGCGGCGCGAGTATGTGCCCCGCGCCCTGAAGGCGCTGGCCGCCTACGACGGCGCCGGCGTCGCGGTGTTCATCCGTGACTCGAACCCGCACTGGCTCAGCGAGCGCTACGGCCAGGCGCAGGTGGACCACACCGAAAACGTCCTTCGCGACTACGGCATCGGCGCCCAGATACTGCTCGACCTGGGCGTGCGCGACATGATGCTGCTCAGCAGCTCGCAGACCGTGCTGCCGGCCTCGGCCGGCTATGGCCTGAAGATCGTGGGGCGGATGCCGCTGGCCTAGTCGCCTGCCCCGGCGCAGCGGAGGCCGGGAGGGCCACGGCCCCGGTTCCTCTCGCAAGGCCCCGCCCAGCCTCAGCGACGCCGACCGGCGAAAGCCGATGAGGGCGGCTCATCTAGCCGTCCAGCGGAAAGTGCGTCAGTGTCGGCAAATCCGTGACCCCCGCCCGGACGTATCTTCGTCGCGTGCGCCGCACGGCCGCACGGCGTCCGCATTGTGCGGATTTTCCCGTTCCCTTAAGGAATTGAAGGGGATGGGTCGACCTAGAGTGTGGAAATGCCCAGCGAGTCCAGTCCCGCTTCCCTGACCGACACCGACCTCGCCGTCCGCGCCTTCGCCGCTGATGGCGCGGGTTGCGCCTGCCCGCTGTGCGCCGGCCTGGCCGACGTCGTCGAGACGGGCGCGCCAATCTTCGGGTCCTATCTGAACGCGGATGAGCGCGCCGGGACGACAGTGAACGGCAAGCCCAGCTTCTCGATCGACCGCGCGGGCCTGCAGATGACCGGATTCGACCCGGTGACCATGCAGCCCTACCCCGGCTGGGGCGGCGTGGCGGGCCAAGCCTACACCGTGACCTACGCGTTCCGGGCGTCCGAGCCGACACAGATGCCGTCTGACACGACCGGCTTCCAGAGGTTCAACTCCGCGCAGATCACGGCCACCGAGCTTGCGATGCAGGGCTGGTCGGACGCGGCGAACATCCGGTTTCAGCGTGTGGGCGTCGGCGACACCGGCGAGGAGGCCTACTCCAACGCCGCCCAGATCCTGCTCGCCAACTACACGGCCGGCGCCAAGGGCTCCTCGGCCTTCGCCTTCTACCCCGGGCGGTCTGAAAGCAGCGGCGACGTTTGGGTCAATCTGACCGTCGGCTCCAATGCCTTCCCGATCGTCGGCAACCAGGGCCTGCAGGTGCTGCTGCACGAGATCGGTCACGCGATCGGCCTCGCCCATCCCGGCGACTACAACGCCGACGAGGACACGGTGATCACCTATGCGGACGACGCCGAGTATTTCGAGGACAGCCGCCAGTACACGGTGATGAGCTACTTCTCGGCGACCAACACGGGCGCGAACTACGGGACGACGTTCCCGGCCGCGCCGCAGCTGGACGACATCCGGGCGATCCAGATCGAGTACGGCGCCAACATGTCGACCCGCACGGGCGACACGGTCTACGGGTTCAACTCCAACGCCGAGCGCGCGTGGTTCACGATCGCGAACAGCTCGTCGCGCGCGGTGTTTGCGGTCTGGGACGCCGGCGGCAACGACACGTTCGACTTCTCGGGCTACTCCCAGAACCAGACCATCGATCTGCGCGAGGGCTTCTTCTCGAATGTCGGCGCGCTGGTGGGCAATGTGGCCGTGGCCCAGGGCGCGAAGATCGAGAACGCTATCGGCGGCTTCGGCTCGGACACCATCAACGGCAACGCGCTGGACAATTCGATCCAGGGCAACGCCGGGGGCGACCGCATCTTCGCGGGCGCCGGTAACGACACGGTCGATGGCGGGCCGGGCGCGGGCTATCTGCGCGGCGACGAGGGCAACGACTCCATCCTGGGCGGCTCGTCGTTCGACGACATCAACGGCAACATGGGCAACGACACCGCCTTCGGCGGCGGCGGCGACGACTGGGTCGTGGGCGGCAAGGACAACGACGTCCTCTACGGCAACGAGGGGACCGACCTCGTGTACGGCAACCTGGGCGACGACGTCCTGATCGGCGGCGACGGGGCCGACACCCTGCGCGGCGGCCAGGGCGCCGACAGCCTGATGGGCGACGCCGGAAACGACTATGTTTCGGGCGACCGTGGGAACGACACCGTGGCCGGCGGCGCGGGCGCAGACCTGTTCCACAGCTTCACGGGCGCCGACATTGACCGGATCACCGACTTCAATTTCGCGGAGGGCGACCGCGTGCTGCTGGACGTGGGCACGACCTACACCGTGGCCCAAGTGGGCGCCGACACCGTGCTGACCCTGGGCGGGGCCAGCGACCAGGTGATCCTGGTGGGCGTGCAGATGAGCGCGCTGGGCGACGGCTGGGTGATCATCGGCTAGCGGCGAGAAATCCCGTTTTCAGTCGGCGCTATCCGGCCTATAGAAAGAAACCCACCGCCCGGCCGAAAGGCCGGGCGCCTTCGTTTTCGAGACACGAAAAATGACCCAGATCCTGATGCCCAAGGCGACCGCCGTCTGGCTGGTGGACAACACCTCGCTCACCTTCGAGCAGATCGCCGATTTCTGTGTTCTGCACCCGCTCGAGGTGAAGGGGATCGCCGACGGCGAAGTGGCGCGCGACATCCGCGGCGCCGACCCGATCGCCAACGGCCAGCTCTCGCGCGATGAGCTGGACGCGGCCGAGAAGAACCCCAGCTACCGGATGAAGGCCCAGAAGAGCCGGCACGCCGAGCTGCTGAAGCCGGTCAAGAAGTCGCCCCGCTACACCCCCGTGTCGCGCCGCCAGGACCGTCCCGACGCCATCGCCTGGTTCATCCGCAATCACCCGGAAGTTCCGGACAGCCAGGTCGCGCGCCTGTTGGGCACCACCAAGGCCACCATCGACCAGGTGCGCAACCGCCAGCACTGGAACTCGGCCCAGATCAAGCCGGTCGATCCCGTGACCCTGGGCCTCGCCACCCAGCTCGAGCTGGACGCCGTGGTTCGCAAGGCTGCCGACAAGAAGGCCAAGGACGACGCCCGCAAGGGGATCGTCGAGCCGGAGGGCGCCACCCTGCGCCCCGCCGCCGAAACCGGCGCGCCCGTCGAAGAGCCCGAGGACGATCACGAGGATCACCGCACGCACACCGCGGCGTCGGTCTTCGCCGACCACGGCGACGACGACAGCGACGAGGACTAGGCGAATCTTCCCTCCCTCTGGGGAGGGACCGCTCGCCAAAGTGCGAGCTGGTGGGGAAGTCACGGATAGGCGCGGACAGTGGGGATGATCCACACATCCCCACCCGTCTCGCCCACCGGGTCGCGCCGCGACCCGGCGCCCCCCTCGCTATGCGAGCCACCCCCCAAGGAGGGTGGATTGCTCGCCACCCTCCCCAGAGGGGAGGGAAATCCGTCAGTGCATGTGGCCGCGAAGGGTCTCGATCTCTTCCTTCAGCCTCAGCTTCTGTCGCTTGAGCTCCTTGAGCTTGATGTCGTCGGCGTAGGGCCTTCTCATCTCGTCCTGAATGGCCTGTTCCAGGGACTGGTGACGGGATCCGAGTTCCCGGATCCGGGCATCTAGCGCCATGCGTAGTGCCTCCTCTCAGTTGGACAGTCCCCGAGTGAACACCCGCTTCCCGCCGCTGTCAGATCACATATGTTTGCAATCGGTCCCGCTGGAACCGGATCGCGTCGGGGGTCGGTAGTTTTCGTATGGCCAACTCGGAAAAGCCGCGCCTGATCGTGGCCATCTCGGGCGCGTCCGGGATCGCCTATGGGCTGCGCGCTCTGGACGCGTGTCGCGAGCTGGGGGTCGAGAGCCACCTCGTGATGAGCCGCTCCTCGGCGCTCACCCTCGACCAGGAGACCGAACTCACGGTCGCCGATGTCCAGGCCCGGGCCGACGTGGCCCATAAGGCGGGCGACGTGGGCGCGTCCATAGCCTCGGGCTCGTTCCAGACCCTGGGAATGATCGTCGCGCCGTGCTCGGTGCGCACGATGAGCGAGATCGCCACCGGCGTGACGGCTTCGTTGCTGACCAGGGCCGCCGACGTCACCCTGAAGGAACGTCGCCCGCTGGTGCTGATGGTGCGCGAGACGCCGCTGCATCTCGGCCATCTGCGCACCATGGTGAAACTGACCGAGATGGGCGCCATCATCGCCCCGCCGCTGCCGGCCTTCTACGCCAAGCCCCAGTCCCTGGAGGAAATGGTGGACCAGTCGGTGGGCCGCGCGCTCGATCTCTTCGGCCTGGCCTGGAAGCCGGTGAAACGCTGGGGCCTCGACGTGGGCCCCGTGAAGGGTGGAGCCTGAGATGTCGATCTGGGAGTGGGCGCTCGGAGCCTATGCACAGCCGGGCGTGCCCGAAGCCTGCCTCAGGCTGCAGGATGAGTACGGCCAGAACACGTCGCTGCTGCTGTGGGCCGTCTACGCCGAGACAAAGGACCCGGCGCTGCTGGCCCGCGCCGCCGAGGCCGCCCGCGCCTGGGACGCCACCGCGCTGAAGCCGCTTCGCGAGGTGCGCCGCGCCCTGAAGCCGCCCCTGCCGCCGTTCGACGACGAAGCCCGGCTGAGCCTTCGCGAGGAGGTCAAGGCCCTCGAACTGGCGGCCGAGCGCCTGCTGCTGGAGACCCTGGCCGATCTGTCGCATGGCCAGGGCGGGGCGCATGCGCTGGAAGCTCTGGAAGCCGCCTCGCTGGCGTGGGACAAGCCCGCGCCTGCCGACGCGCTGGCCGAACTCGCCGCCGCCCTGAGCTAGGATATGGCGTATATGATCGACTACTCGACCTTCACCGAAGAGGCCCTCGAGGCTCGCTGGAAGGACCTGAGCCAGGATCACGCCGACCTGGACGCCGCCATCCAGGCCCTGGCCGCCAGCCCGGTTCCCGACCTCGTCGTCATCGGCCGCCTCAAGCGCAAGAAGCTGGCGCTGAAGGACGAACTGGCCCGGATCGAGCACTACCTGAACCCCGACATCATCGCCTGATCTGCCCTCTCCCACTGCGTGGGAAAGGCAGACATCACCGAATGCTCTGCCAGCTCTTCGACAGCAGGTTGGCGCAGTTGATCAGGCCCACCAGGGAGTAGGTCTGGGGGTAGTTGCCCCACAGTTCCTGGCCGTCGAGCGAGATGTCCTCCGACAACAGGCCCGCGCGGGTGCGCCGGCCCAGCATCTCCTCGAACAGCTGCCGCGCCTCGGCGGTGCGGCCCGACAGGTGCAGCGCCTCGATCAGCCAGAAGGTGCAGAAGTTGAACGCCGTCTTCGGCAGGCCGAAGTCGTCCGGGATGGCATAGCGCAGCATGTAGGGGCCGCGCCGCAGGCCCTTCTCCACCGCCGCCATGGTCGCGGCCATGCGCGGGTCGTCGGCGGGCAGGAAGCGCACATCCACCAGCTGCAGCAGCGAGGCGTCCAGCTCGTCGCCCTCGAACGTCGCGGCGAAGCGGCCCTCCGCCGCGTTCCAGGCGCGCGTCTCGATGGTCTGGCGCACCTGTGCCGCGCGGGCGTTCCAGTACGCGGCCCGGTCGGCCAGCCCCAGGCGGTCCGCCGCATTGCCCAGCCGGTCGCAGGCCGCCCAGCACATCACGGACGAATAGGTGTGCACCGCCTCGCGGCCCCGGAACTCCCAGAGGCTGGCGTCCGGCTTGTCGTGCAGCTCGAAGGCCCGCTCGCCGATCGGCTCCAGGGCCCGGAAATCGTCGGCGTTGGCCGGCCGCAGCAACCGCTCGTCGAAGAACGCCTGCACCGTCGACAGCACGATCTGGCCGTAGACGTCGTGCTGCATGTGCTCGTGCGCCTGGTTGCCCACCCGCACCGGACCGATCCCCCGATAGCCCGGCAGGTGCGGGGCGATCCACTCGGTCAGCACGGGCTCCAGGCCCACGCCATAGACCGGCTGGACGTGTCCGGCCCGGCCGTTGGCGGGCGTCCCCGGCGTCAGCCCCGGAAGCTCAGGCTGCGGCGAAACCGGCGCGCGGGGCCGCATGTCGCCGCGGTTGGCCAGGTCCACCAGGTTGCGCAGGTAGACCAGATAGTTCTCCAGCATGTCGGCCGCGCCCAGCCGGTTCAGCGCCTGGACCACATAGTAGGCGTCGCGCAGCCAGCAGTAGCGGTAGTCCCAGTTGCGGCCGGCCCCGGCGGCGGCCTCATGCTCGGGCAAAGAGGTGGTCAGCGCCGCCACGATGGCGCCGGTCTCCTCGTAGGCGCACAGCTTCAGCGTGATCGCCGCACGGATCACCGCCTCCTGCCACTCCAGCGGCACCGACAGCGTGCGCACCCATCCGCGCCAGTAGTCGGTGGTCTCGCGCAGCATGCGCGCCGCCGTCGTCGAGACGTCGGCGTCCAGCCCCTCGTCGGGCCCCAGGAACAGGCCGATGGGCTCTTCCAGCCGGAACGCGCGCTCCTCCAGGATGTGGCTCACCGGCGCGTCGGTGGTCAGCCGCAGCGTGGTCTCGTCGCTGGTGTAGCGGATGTGGTTCGACCCGGCCGTCGTGGGACAGGGCCGCTCGCCGTAGTTCATCGTCGGCCGCAGCCGGATCCGGATCCGCGGCGCGCCCCTCAGCGGCCGCACGATCCGCACGAAGGCCAGCGGCCGGTACTGCCGCCCCAGGTGGCGATAGCGCGGGGAGAAGTCGATGACCTCCACGGCCGCGCCGTCGGCGTTGACGATCTCGGTCCGCAGGATCGGCGTGTTGCGCAGATAGGCTTGGGTGGTCTGGGTCGCGCCCTCCACCTCGATCGCCCAGATCCCCGTGGCGTCCTCGGCGTCGGCGGCCTTGCCGCTCAGCAGGCCCGAAAAGAACGGGTCGCCGTCCACCCGCGGCACACAGGCCCACACATAGCGGCCGGCGCGGTCGATCAGGGCGCTGGCGGCGCAGTTGCCGATCGGGAACAGGTCCAGGGACTGGGTCAGGGCGTTCCTCCGCAAAGATCACGATCCAGCCGCCGCGCCCCGCCAAGGTCGGCTGCCCGACGAAGGGAACGCGTCCGGCGGGTGTTGGCTCCGGCGGCCGGCGTTCGCGCCTACCCGCCGTACCGCACGCGCAGGCTGGGGCCGCGGCTGTTGGAGTGGACGGCCACGCGGCCGCCCTGGCGTTCGAACGTCAGGTCGATGGCGCCGTCGCCGATGCGCAGGTCGCGGATGCTGAGCTGGTCGATGCCGGTCGGCAGGACAGGGTCGCGCACCTCGACCTGCGAGCACTCGGCGTCGATCGACAGACCCAGGCAGGCCTGCAGCAGCATGAACACCGACCCGGCCGCCCACGCCTGCGGCAGGCAGGCCACCGGATAGGCCACCGGCGGCTCGCCCGCCGCGCGGGGGAAGCCGCAGAACAGTTCGGGCAGGCGCATGTCCAGCTGTGAGGCCGCCTCGAACAGGGCCGCCGTCAGCTTCACCACGCCGGCCCGCTCGCCATAGTAGGACAGCCCCAGCGCGGCCACCGCCGTGTCGTGCGGCCAGACCGAGCCGTTGTGATAGCTCATCGGGTTGTAGCGCGGCTCGTGCACCGCCAGCGTCCGCAGGCCCCAGCCCGAGAAGAAGTCGGCGCTGAACATCCGCTCGGCCATCAGCTGCGCCCGGTCGGAGCGGGGCAGGCCCGTCAGCAGCAGGTGGCCGGGATTCGAGGCCATCACCCGGCAGAGCTCGTTCTGGCCGTCCAGCGCGATGCCGTAGAAGCCGGCCTCGTCCATCCAGAAGCGCTCTTCGACCACCTGCCGCAGGTGCTGCGCCCGCGCGCTCCAGGCCTCGGCGGCCGCGTTGTCGCCGCGCCGTGCGGTAAGGTCGGCCATCGTCCGATACGCCGCGTAGGCGTAGCCCTGCACCTCGACCAGGGCCACCGGCCCCTCGGGGAAGCGCCCATCGGCGTGGAAGATCGAATCGCCCGAATCCTTCCAGCCCTGGTTCACCAGCCCGCCGTCCATCGCCCGCGCGTAGGCGATCAGTCCAAGCGGGTGACGCTCGGCCATCATCACCAGCCAGCCGGCCGCCCGCTCCAGCGCCGGCCACCACTGCTCGATCTGGGCGTAGTCGCTCGTGCGCTGGGCGTAGGCGCCGGCCAGCGCCACGAACAGCGGCGTCGTGTCGACCCCGCCGTAGTAGCGGCCGAAGGGCACCTCCCCCAGGGCGGCCATCTCGCCGCGCCGGGTCTCGTGCATGATCTTGCCGGGCTCGGAGTCGCGGAACGCCGACGTCTCTTCAGCCTGCCACGACGCCAGGTACGACAGCACGCCCTTGGCCAGCGCCGGCTCCAGCCACAGGATCTGCCAGGCGGTGATGATCCCGTCGCGGCCGAAGCAGGTCGAGAACCAGGGAATGCCGGCGTAGGGGTAGGGGCCCGTCGGCATCGGCGTGGTCAGCAGCGCCAGGTCCGCGCGCGACTTGTCGAGCCACCCGTTGAACAGCCGGCCGTTGGTGGTGACCCGCGCCCCTTGCCGACGGCGCTCGCGCATGGCGAACCGGGCCCGGGCTGCGGCGGCGCGGAATCGCGCCCGCGACGGCGGCTCCGCGCCCGAGTCGCCCACCTCCACATAGAGTTCGCGACACTGCTCCGAGCCGATGGTCATGCGGAACGCCGCCTCGCCCGCGGCGATGACGTCCGGTCGCTCGGAGAACGCCACCACGCTGGTCCGGCCCACACCGTCCAGGCCCTGGTAGCGGAAGCACACCGACTGGGTCAGCACCTCGGGCGCGAACAGCTCTCCGCGCCCCCGGCGCCGCGCGCCGCGTACCTCGAACATGTCCCGGAAATCCGCCTCGAACACGAAGACCAGCGGCAGCTCGATGGTCTCGGGGGCGTAGTTGGTCAGCCGGATCCGCTCGTACAGCCGCTCGTTCCAGAGGAACCGCTTGCGCTCGATGTGGGCCACGCCCGGCGGTCCGGCGGGTCCGGCGGGCGCCGGGATCGCCCGGTTCAGGCCGTGGCTGGTGAAATAGACGTTGTCCTGGCTCACCGCGCCCGACAGCAGCGTGGGTGAACGTCCGCCCAGGGTCAGCTCCCAGCGCGAGAGGATCCGCGTGTCGTCGTGGAACAGCCCGTCGGCCGCGCCCGCGATGTCGCCATGGCTGTCGGCGACGATGAAGGTGTCGCGGTCCTTCAGCGCATAGAGCCGCTGAGGAACGCGGGGTTCCTCGATCTCGCCCCATTCGACAGGGGCTCCGTGGGCGCGCGCCAGGTCGTTCATTGGGTCAACCGCCGGTCAGGCGGCCTCGGTCATCGGTTCGTCGTTGGCCAGGCGGAGGCGCTCGTAGATCTCGACGTAGCGATAGGCCATCGCGATCGCCGAGAAGCGCTCCTCGAAGCGGTCGCGGATGGCGCGGCGGTTCAGCGTCGGCAGGCGTTCGACGGCCCGCGCCGCCTCGGCCTCCGAGCGGACGATGAACCCCGTCACGCCGTCCTCGATCACCTCGGGCACCGAGCCGTTGTCCCAGGCGATCACCGGCGTGCCGCAGGCCATGGCCTCGATCATCACCAGGCCGAACGGCTCGGGCCAGTCGATGGGAAACAGGAGCGCGTCCGCGCCGCCCAGGAAGGCCGACTTCTGCCCGTCGCCGATCTCGCCCACGAACTCGACCAGCGGATTGGCCATCAGGGGTTCGATCTCGTCCTCGAAGTAGGCGCGGTCGGCGTTGTCGACCTTGGCCGCCATGCGCAGCCTGCGGCCGGCCGCCGTGGCGATGGCGATGGCGCGGTCGGGCCGCTTCTCGGGCGAGATGCGCCCCAGGAACGCCAGGTAGCCTTCGCTGCTCGGGTTGAAGCGATACAGCTCTGCGCTCATCCCGTGGTGCACCGTGGCGGCCCAGTTCGCGCCGGGCAGGGGCAGGCGCTGGTTGTCGCTGATCGAGACCAACGGGAACTGCGGCCAGCGGGCGTAGACGTTGGGCAGGTCCTTCAGGTCCAGCCGGCCGTGCAGGGTGGTCAGCGTGCGCCGGGCCATGTCCTCGAACATCGGGAACTGGATCATGTCGGTGTGAAAGTGGATCACGTCGAACTCGCCGGCCCGCGCCCGCACCAGGGCCAGCTGATGAAGATGGGCCGCCAGGTCCGACTTCAGCGGCGCGGGGTCCAGGCGGATGGCCTGGTCGCGCACCGGGGCCAGGGTGGCGGTGGTCTGCGCCTCGGCGCTGGAGAAGAGGGTGACGTCATGGCCCAGGGCCACCAGCGCGTCGGTCAGGTGCGCCACCACCCGCTCGGTGCCGCCGTACAGTTTGGGCGGCACGGCCTCGTACAGAGGGGCGACCTGGGCGATACGCATTCACAAAACTCCCTGGCAGGGCGCCCCCGTCCCGAACGCGGCGCCTGGCATCCGGGAAGTGAGACGCGGGGGCCCTGCGGAAGTTCCATAGAGCGCGCGGAATCTGGCGCCATGCGGCGCGGCTGCGCGTTATGAGGCGCGCATGATCGAGACATATCCCACCCCCGACGCCCTGGCGGACGCCGCGGCCGGCGCGATCTCCGGCCTTCTGGCCGAGGCGATCGGCCTGCGCAGCCGCGCCTCCCTGGTGGGAACCGGGGGCCGATCGCCGGGGGCGGTCTACGACCGGCTGGCCCGGGGCGGGCCCGACTGGAGCCGGGTCAACGTCACCCTCTCGGACGAGCGCTGCGTGCCCGCCGACGATCCGGCCTCCAACCAGAAGCTGGTCCGCGAGCGGCTGCTGGCGGGGCCCGGCGCGAAGGCCCACCTGCTGCCCCTGTGGCCCACGCCCGACTCCGCCGCGCTGGCGGCGCTCCGCCCGTTCGACGTGGTCATGCTGGGCATGGGCGAGGACGGCCACATCGCCTCCCTGATCCCCGGAGACCCCGGTCTCGAGGACGCCATGACCACGGCCGACGCCACCCGACCCGTGCCCGCCGGCCTGGGCAAGCCGCCTGTGCCGCGGATCACGCTCACCCTCAGCGCATTGCTCGATGCGCGGGCCATCTTCCTTTTGGTCGCGGGGGAGACTAAGCGCGGGGTCGTTCAGCGGGCGCTGGCGGGCGAAGACCTGCCGGTGGGCCGGCTGATCGCGCAAGCCAAGACTGCCCCAAACGTCAGACTTCGCATCTTCTGGACCCCCGACGGAGGTTGAAGCTCATGCATCCTGTCACCGCCGAGGTCACCGAGCGGATCGTCGAGCGCAGCCGCGAGACGCGCGCCGACTATCTCGAACGCATGGAAGCCGCCCGCCAGGCCGGGCCCGGCCGCGGCAAGCTCAGCTGCGCCAACTGGGCCCACGCCTTCGCCGCCTCGCCCGATAGCGATAAGCAGCGGATGCGCGACCCCACCGCGCCCAACATCGCCATCGTCTCGTCGTACAACGACATGCTGTCGGCCCATCAGCCGTACGAGCGCTTCCCCGATGTGATCCGCGCCGCCGCCCACGAGGTGAAGGCCACCGCCCAGTTCGCCGGCGGGGTGCCCGCCATGTGCGATGGCGTCACCCAGGGCCGCCCCGGCATGGAGCTCAGCCTGTTCAGCCGCGACGTGATCGCCATGTCGACGGCGGTGGCGCTGACCCACGACGCCTTCGACGCGGCCCTGATGCTGGGCATCTGCGACAAGATCGTGCCGGGCCTGTTCATCGGCGCCGCCGCCTTCGGCCACCTGCCGACCATCTTCGTGCCGGGCGGCCCGATGAGCAGCGGCATCTCCAACGCCGAGAAGGCCCGCGTGCGCGGCCTCTACGCCGAGGGCAAGGCCACCCGCGAGGAGCTGCTCGACAGCGAGATGAAGAGCTACCACGGGCCGGGCACCTGCACGTTCTACGGCACCGCCAACTCCAACCAGATGATGATGGAGATGACCGGCCTGCACCTGCCGGGCGCCGCCTTCGTCAGCCCCAACACCCCGCTGCGCGACGCCCTGACCGCCGCGGCCCCCAAGCGCGCGGTCGAGATTCGCGACGGCGGCAACGACTACACGCCCTTCTCGGCGGTCATCGACGCCAAGAGCATGGTCAACGCCATCGCGGGCCTGCTGGCCACCGGCGGCTCGACGAACCACACGCTGCACATCCTGGCGATGGCGCGGGCCGCGGGCCTGCTCATCACCTGGGAGGACATGAACGACCTCAGCCACGTGACCCCGCTGATCGCGCGCGTCTATCCGAACGGGTCCGAGGACGTGAACGCCTTCCACGCCGCCGGCGGGATGAGCTTCGTCACCCGAACGCTGCTGGACCACGGCCTGGTCCACGACGACGTCCACACGGTCGCCGGCAAGGGCCTGCGCCGCTACCAGCAGGAGCCGTTCCTCGACGGCGGCAAGCTGGTCTGGCGCGAGGGCACGGCCGTCAGCCTCAACCGCGACATCCTGCGTCCGGCCGACGACGCCTTCGAGTCCGAGGGCGGAATGCGGCTGGTGACCGGCGGCCTGGGCCGGGGCGTCATCAAGACCTCGGCGGTCAAACCCGCCAACCGCATCGTCGAGGCGCCCTGCATCGTGTTCGAGGACCAGGACGAGCTCCTGGCCGCCCACAAGCGCGGTGAGCTCGAGCGCGACTTCGTCGCCGTCGTCCGCTTCCAGGGCCCCCAGGCCAACGGCATGCCCGAGCTGCACTCGCTGACGCCGCCGCTGGGGGTGCTGCAGGACAAGGGCTTCAAGGTGGCGCTGGTCACCGACGGCCGGATGAGCGGCGCCAGCGGCAAGGTGCCGGCGGCGATCCACGTCACGCCCGAGGCGGCGGTCGGCGGCCCCCTGGCCTATGTCCGTACTGGCGACGTCATCCGTCTCGACGCCGAGGCCGGGACGCTGGAGATCCACGTCGAGCCCCGCGAGCTGATGGGCCGCGAGCGGGCGCGCCGCCCCAACCTGGGCCAGGATCACGGCTATGGCCGCGAGCTGTTCGGCTGGATGCGCCGCGCCGCGGGCCCGGCCGACGCCGGCGCGTGTTCGCTGTTCGAGGCCGCCTGATGCGATCGCAATGGACGGGGCTGGTCGGCGATGTCGGCGGCACCAACGCGCGCCTGGCGCTCACCGACGCCCAGGGCCACATCCGCCATCCGCGCACCTTCCCGTGCAGGGACTATGCGAGCCTCACCGACATCATCGCCGAGTACATCGAGACGACCGCCAGGAAGCGGCCGCCCCGGGCGGTGCTGGCCGTGGCCGGGCCGGTGGTGGACGGCGAGATCGAGTTCACCAACCTCGACTGGGTGGTGTCCGAGGGCGAGCTGCTGGCCCACTTCGAGTTCGAGGCGATCGAGCTGATCAACGACTTCGCCGCCCAGGCGCTGGCCTGCCCGCTGCTGGAGGGCCAGGACCTGAAGGTGCTGGGCCCCACGCTGCCGCGCGGCTCGCACGAGTGCCCGATGGTGGCGCTGGGCGCGGGCACCGGCTTCGGCGTCGCCGGCCTGGCCCGCAGCGACCGCGGCGACGTCCCGATCCCCACCGAAGGCGGCCATGCCTCGTTCGCTCCCTCCGACGACGTCGAGGTCGAGGTGTGGAAGCGGCTGGCCGCCAAGTACGGCCGCGTCTCCATCGAGCGCATCCTGTCGGGCCAGGGCCTGTATGACCTCTACACGATCCTGTGCGAGCTGAAGGGCGTCGCGCCCACCCTGGCCGACGAGGCGGCGGTCTCCGTCCAGGGTCTCGCAGGCGATCCGCTGGCCTCCGAAGTGCTGGACCGGTTCTGCCTGATCCTCGGCGCCGCGGCGGGCGACCTGGCGCTCACCTTCGGCGCCCGTGGCGGCGTCTTCGTCTCGGGCGGCATCGCCCCCCGCCTGGCCGAGCGCCTGGCCAAGGGCGGCTTCCGGGCCCGGTTCGAGGACAAAGGACGGCTGTCGGACTACCTCAGCGCCATCCCCACCTACCTGGTCGTCCACCCCTACCCGGCGATCGTCGGCGCCGCGCGCCAGCTGGAGCTGTTGGAGCGGCTCTAAAGCGTCTCCCCTCTCGCGACGCAGGGGAGAGGAGGCTGGCGGTCAGGCGTCGCGGACAACCCGGTTTTCCGTCAGGCGCGGGCCTGCTGGGTCTTCATCACGTCGACCACCCCGGCGAGATAGTCGCAGGCGGCTTGGCGGGCTTCGGGCGTCATGGTCTCGGCAAAGGCTGTCATGGCCTCCAACACGGGGACCAGGTCGAGGCTGGCGCGTTCCCGGGCGTTGTCAGTGATCTCAAGCAGATAGCCGCGCCGGTCGGCGGGGTTGCGATTGCGGACGACCATCCGCTTGTACTCCAGGCGGTCGACCAAGGCCGTGATCGAGGCGGACGGCATCGACAGGGCGCGACCCAGGGCGCCGGGCGTCATGGGGCCATGGACCACCAGTTGCTCCATCGCCGCAACCTCGGCCAAGCCGAGCTTCATGCGCCGCGCAGCGAAGGCGGTGAAGCTGAAAAGGGCGGCCGAATGCCGTTCCCACGCCTGGGTCATCTCGCTGGCGGACAGCATAATATCTCCAATATCGAGATTATAGATAAATAAGAATATCGAAATGCGAGAGAACTGGCTAGCCCTCGGTCCAGACCGCAACGCCTCCCGAGGAAGATCAAATGCCCTGGACCCACCGCGCCGCCGCCGCGACGAGCCTCTGGCTCTTCGCTGCAACGGCAGCCCATGCCCAACCGCCCGCCGATGGCCTGGACGTCACGCTCGGCCTGGGCGCCGCGCCGGACTATCTCGGATCCGACGACTACGTGGCCGCGCCCTTGCCCGGATTTCAGTACCGGCGTGGAGACATGGCGGTTCGCAGCAACAACCTCGGCGTCGAGGCCAAATGGAGTCTGGGTCCAGCGTCGATCGGCGCCATCGCGCGGCTGGATCCCGGACGGAACGACCTGTTCGACGTGAAGGATCGCGCCGTCAAACGGCTGGGACGTGTCAAGGCCGCCGCAGAAGTCGGTGCGCTGGCGGAAGCGGCGTTCCCGCTTGGCGAACCTGGGGGCGCCATGCTGGTCAGCCGCATCTCGCTGGTGCGCCGCGTTTCCGACAGCGACGGCTGGCTTGTGGAGGCCTCGGCCGGTCCGCTTGTCCAGCTGTCGCCGGAGCTCAGCGTGTCCGCCTTCGTCAGCGCCAGCGTCCAGAGTGACGGCTATGCCGACACGTTCTTCAGCGTCGATGGCGCGGGCGCCGCGCGGAGCGGCCTGCGCCGGTTCAAGGCCGGCGGCGGGTGCCGGGACGTGGGGGTCTTGCTGCTGGCGACGGGCACGGTCTCAGAGCGGGTCGCCGTCTCCGTCATCGCCTCCTACACGCGGTTGCAAGGCGATGCCCGGCGTAGCCCCATCGTGAGCGACCGCGGCGCGGCTGGCCAGCGCTTCGCGGGCGTCTCACTCACCTACCGGTTCGGACGATGAGCTCTCCCGATCAACCCTGCCCGTGTTTCAACGGATTGCGGTGGAAGACGTGAAGTATACAGAGACTGAAGCGGTTTTGATGTCGATACACGGGATCATCGGCACAGGTATTGTGATCTCGGGTATCATCGCGCTGATTTCAGCAAAGGGCGGAAACACTCATAGCAAAAGTGGTATAGTGTTTGCACTTGCGCTGTGCGCCATGGCGGCCGTCATTCTCGCGACGGCATTTCTGGCGTCTCATCTGATATCGACGCTCGGAATAACATTCACCGCCTTGGCGTGTTATCTGGTGCTGACGTCATGGGCGACTGTTCGGGCCCCTTCCGCCACGCTTGATCAATTCAGTTACGTCGCCCCGATCGTGGCCGGCGCCATCGGCATGATCGCGTTGTACTGGGGGTCCATGGCGGCGCTGGGCTACGAGGAAGTTGACGACGACATTCCCGTCGCGGCCTATTTTGTATTCAGCGGTCTCGCATTTCTCAGCGCCTGCGGCGACATCGCGACCATTCTGAAGGGTGGCGCGGTCGGCGCACAGCGATTGGCCAGACATCTTTGGCGTATGTGCTTCGCGCTCTACCTGTTCACGGCAACCCTGTTCACCGGCCCAGGTTCTGTTGTTTTTCCGGAACAGATCCGGGAGTCCTGGGTGTTCATGGCGCCCGAGCTCTCGGTGCTGGTCTTGAGCCTCTATTGGCTGACGAGAGTGTTCGGAAACAGGACGTCGCAACTTGGGAGCTTTAGGAAACTGCGTTGACGAGGCGGCCGTTCAGCCCGCGGGGTCTCGCCCCGGTAGGTCGAACACCAGCAGCCCGGGCGCATCCAGCGGCAGCTGGGCCGCGACCTCGCCGGCCGGGTTCAGGATCGCCGTCGGCCCCCAGGCGATCCGGTCGCCGCGCGCGCCGGTCACGTCCGACGACATCATCCAAACGCCGGTCTCTCGGCAGCGCGCGCCGCGCACCGCATTATGCCGGTCCTTCCACGCCGTCGCGGCCGGCTGGCGCAGCATGTTGTTGGCCGGACACAGCAGCAGGGACGCGCCCTGCCGCGCCACTTCCACGGCAGCCTCCGGAAAGTTGGTGTCGAAGCAGATATTGATCCCGAACCGCAGCCCGCCAGCCTCGAACGTCGGCGTCTCTTCGCCCGCTTGAAAGCAACGCTCGCCAGGCAGCAGGTGACGCTTGCGGTAGCGCCCCTCGACGGACCGGCCCCGGATGACTACGGCCGTGTTGTACAGCACGCCGTCTTCCACCTCGATGAGGCCGACGACGGTCGTCGGCGCTTGGTCGGGCAGCGCGGCCAGGATCTCGCCGAACCGCGCCGAACCCAGATCCAGCGCATGGCGCCGCGCCGGCTCGTCTTCGGTAAGATAGCCCTGCAGATAGCCCTCCGGCAGGCAGAGCAGCGTGGCGCCTTCGCGCTGCGCCTGCATCATTACCTGGGCGAGATAGGCCAGGGCGCCGGCGACGTCCTCGCGAAACTCCGGCGTCTGCGCGGCGGCGACGCGGAACGATGCTGTAGCCTCCTTCATCGCATGACCCCCGCTTCCCACCTCAGAACACGCGTCCCGGCGAGTGACATCGCCGATCCACAGCCTATATCCACGGCATGATTCTCTCGCCGACCGCCCGGCCGTCCTCCGCCTTCAGGCCCGGCGCGTGAGGCCCACCCCCGACACCCCGGCGCCGGGCCAGGAGAGCGTCTGGGCCTATCCGCGTCCGGCCCGGGCCGAACTCACCCCGGCGCATGTTCTCATCGAGCATGCCGGCGTGGTGGTGGCCGACACGCGCGCGGCGGTGCGAACCCTCGAGACCAGTCATCCGCCCAGCTACTACATTCCGCCGTCCGACATCGCCCCGGGCTGTCTGCGGCGCGCGGCCGGGAGCTCGTTCTGCGAGTGGAAGGGCCACGCCGTCTATTGGGACGTGGTCATCGGCGACCGGGTGCTGCCCCGCGTGGGCTGGAGCTATCCCGACCCGACGCCGCCGTTCGCGATCCTGCGCGACCACGTCGCGTTCTACGCCGCGCCCTTCGACCGCTGCAGCGTCGACGGCGAGACCGTCACGCCCCAGGCCGGCGGCTTCTACGGCGGCTGGATCACGTCTCGGCTCGCCGGCCCTTTCAAGGGCGGTCCCGGCAGTCTGGGGTGGTGAGGCCGTGAGCGACGACCCCACCGATCGCCCCGGTCGCCCCGTGACGCCCGGTCGGCAGGTTCCCCGGGGCCGGCTGTCGCGGCTGGGCCAGTTCGGACGGTTGGCCGGGTTCGTCGCCGGCGGCATGATCGCCGAGGGCGGCCGTCGGATCGCGGCGGGCGAGCGGCCCCAGCTGCGCGACATGCTGCTGACCCCGGCCAATGTCGGCAAGGTCGCCGACCGCCTGGCCCACCTGCGCGGCGCGGCGATGAAGCTGGGCCAGATGATCTCGATGGACGCCGGCGACCTGCTCCCCGCTGAGCTCACGGCGATCCTGGCGCGGCTGCGCGACAACGCCCAGCACATGCCGGCGGCCCAGCTGCAGCAGGTCCTGGCCCGGGAATGGGGGCCGGACTGGCGCGGGCGGTTCCTGAACTTCGACCTTCGCCCCGTCGCCGCCGCCTCCATCGGCCAGGTGCACCGCGCGGTCGCCCGCGACGGGCGCAAGCTCGCCATCAAGGTCCAGTATCCCGGCGTCCGCGAGAGCATCGACGCCGACGTCGACAACGTCGCCACCCTGCTCAAGGTGTCGGGCGTCCTGCCGAAGGGCTTCGAGATCGCGCCGCTGCTGGACGAGGCCAAGCGCCAGCTCGCCGAGGAAGCCGACTACGAGCGTGAGGGCCGCCAGATGACGCGGCTGGGCGCCCTGCTCGCCGACATGCCCGAGGTGATCGTCCCCACCCTGGATCCGGATCTGACCACGACCGGCGTGCTGGCCATGACCTTCCTGGAAGGCCGGCCGATCGAGTCGCTCGAGACCGCGACCCAGGACGTCCGCAACGCGACGATGCAGACGCTGATCCGGGTGGTCCTGCGCGAGCTGTTCGAGTTCGGCGTCATGCAGACCGATCCCAACTTCGGCAACTATCGCGTCCAGCCCGGTTCGGGCCGCCTCGTCCTGCTCGATTTCGGCGCCGCGCGCGATGTCGCGCCGCAGACGGCGGCGGGCTATCGCGACCTGCTGCGCGCCACGCTTTCGGGCGACCGCGCCGCGGTGCGGGACGCGGCCCTGGCGGCCGGGTTCCTGGGTCAGGCGGTCGTGGCGCGCCACGGCGGCGCCGTCGACCACATCATCGACGTGATCCAGGGCGAGCTCAGCCGCCCCGGCCTGTTCGACTTCGGCGATCGCCGCTTCGTCGAGGCCCTGCGCGGCCGGGGCGCCGAGATCGCCGCCGATTCCGCCGCCTGGCATCTCCCGCCGACCGACATCCTCTTCGTCCAGCGCAAGATCAGCGGCACCGCCCTCCTGGCCGCCCGCCTCAAGGCCCGCATCGACATCCACAAGACCGTCGAACCCTGGCTCGGCCCGCCCTCGACGCCGGAGACTTAGGCGACGCGCCAGGCGGCGTGCGCGGCGTCGGTTGACAGGTCCGTCGACGGCCAGACTATGCCCCGGCACGCGCGGCGCAACGCGCGGCGGCCTTTCAGTGACTTGGAGAAACGCCCTCATGTCCCAGCCCATGTCCTCGGCGGAGGAAGCGCTCGCGTTCGTCCGTGCGCAGCGGGTGGAGGGCCGGTCGAAATGGCGCCGCCACGATGGGGCCGACTCCGGATCCGACTACAGCCTCTATCACGGCGCCTGCGGCATCATCCTCGTGCTGCTGGAACTCCACGCCGCCGGACGCGACGAGGGCGCCCTGGCGGAGGCGGTCGCGGCCGGGGAGGAGGTCCAGGCCTACCTGGCGCGCAAGGAATGGCTTTCCGTCAGCCCGTCGACGGGCTGGCCGGGTTACGCCTTCGCGCTCAACGAACTGGCGCGGGCGTCCGGGCGGGAAGATTTCCGGGCGACGGCGGCGGCCTGCCTGGACCGCCTGCACGGCCAGGCCACGCGCCTCGGCGCCGGGATCGGCTGGATCGAGCCCATGCCCTTCTCGGAGATCACGGGGCTCACCGGCGAGCGCGAGATCTACGACCAGTCGGTCGGTGCGGCGGGCGCGGGCCTCGTTCTGCTCTATGCCCACGCGGAGGGCCTGCACCCCGCCGCGCTGGAGCACGCGATCGCGGTGGGGGAACGGCTGCTCGAGGTCGCCGAACCCGATCCGGAGGGCCTGCGCTGGCGCATGATGGCCGACATGCCGTTCGACTTCACGGCGCCCAACTTCGCGCACGGCGGCGCCGGCGTCGGCTACTTCCTCCTGCAGCTTCACAGGGCGACCGGCGAGCCCCGCTACCTGGAGGCCGCGCGCGAGGCGGCGCGTTACACGCTCAGCCGCGCGACCGCGGCGGGGTCCGGCCGGCTGATCTGCCACACCGAGGAGGCGCGCAAGCCGATCTTCTACCTGGGCGCCTGCCATGGCCCGGCGGGCACGGGGCGCCTGCTTCTGGAACTGCACGCGGTCACCGGCGAGCCCCAGTGGCTGGACGCCGCGCGCTCGCTGATGGACGGCCTCGTCTCGACCGGCGCGCCGGAAGTCCGCTCCAAGGGACTCTGGAACAACTACGGCCAGTGCTGCGGCGACGCCGGCATCGGCGACTTCGCGCTGCTGATGGCGGCGCGGACGGGTGATGCCGCCTATCTGGATCTGGCGCGACGTTGCGCCCACGTCATCCTGGCGCAGTCGTCGGTGTCCGCCGCCGGCCGCAGCTGGCGCCAGGCGGAGCATCGCGACCGGCCCGACTTCGTGCAGGCCCAGACCGGCTACATGCAAGGCGCGGCCGGCATCGCCAGCTTTCTCATCCACCTGGCGACGACCGAGGCCGGCCGACCCGTCAAGATCGCGATGCCCGACTGGCCCCGGTAGGATCGGCGGACGCCCGTCACGAACCACACGAACGAGGTTGCTCCCACAGGCTCCCCGCGCGTCCAGCTCCGTTCGTGCGGTTCGTGTGGTTCGTGGTCGATTCAAGCGGCGCTGACGCGCCACCGCGCCTGGGTCAGCACACCGGCGCGGGCGACAGCCGCTTGATCGTCACCTGCTCCTCGCTCGAGTCCCCGCCGGCTTTGTCGGCGCGGCGCTGGGTCAGCGAGAGGGTGCGGCCGTCGCGGATCGAGATCTGGGCCTCGGTGGTCAGGTCCTGGACCACGCCCGGCGTGCGCGAGGCGCTGATGCGGACCACCCGGACCGCGCAGCCGGGCTTGCTGACCGTGATGTCCGACATCGCGCGGCCCGGCGGGCGGCGGCGGTTGTCGACCACTTCCGACATGCCCAGCGGGGCGGCGCCGCGCGGCTCCATCACCGCCATCAGGCGCACGTCGGCCAGCACCATGTCCTCGGCGGCGTTGATCGGCTCCTGGGCGAAGCGCTGGTGGTAGGTGTTGCGGATCGGGTCGCCGGGCGGGAGGCTGGCGTCCACCGCGGCCAGGACGCGGGTCTTGAAGTCGTCCCAGTTGTCGAGGCCGGCGATCATGCCGTCGCCCCGCACCCGGAACTCCAGCGGCACGCCCACCAGCGCCTTCAGCGCCGTGGCCATGGCCGGCCCCGAGCTGTCTGTGAGGCTGGCCGCCTTCAGGGTGTAGCGCAGGCGCAGGCCGTCGCCCGACACCCCCAGCACCTGGACCTCGAAGACCTGGGTGTTGGTCTGGGTGGCGTGGCCCTGGAGGGCGTTCTCGGAATAGCGGCTGTCCGACTGGAACCGATAGACGTCGCCCACCGCGTCGGCGCGGGTTCGCACTGCCACCGACGGCTTGTCCTCCGCCAGCGCCGGCGTCGCCGCCAGCGCCGCCGCGAGGATCAGGGCGGCCCTAGCGCCCAACGAAGTTCCCGGGCCGGCGCTCGGCCACCGAGCGGACGCCTTCCTGGAAGTCCTCGGTGGCGCGCAGCACGCTCTGCTTGGTGTGCTCGATATCGGTTCGCGCCTTGATCGCGGCGGCCAGGCCCTCGCGCAGGGTCTTGCGGGTCTCGACCACGGCCAGGGGCGCGTTCTCGGCGATCTCGGCGGCCAGGCGCAGGGCCGCGGCGCGCAGGTCTTCCGCCGGGACCAGTTCGTCGGCCAGGCCCATGGCCAGGGCCTCGTCGCCCTTCACGCGGCGGCCGGTCAGCATCAGGAGCGCCGCCTTCTGCTCGCCGACGATCCGGGGCAGGGCGTAGGTGATGCCGAAGCCGGGGTGGAAGCCCAGCTTCACGAAGTTGGCCGAGAAGCGGGCCTCGGGGCTGACCACCCGGAAGTCCGCCACCAGCGCCAGGCCCAGGCCCGCGCCGATCGCCGCGCCCTGCACCGCCGCCACGATCGGCGTCGCCACCGAATAGAGCCGCACGGCCTCGACGTAGAGGGCGTTGATCCCCGCCATGCCCGAGGCCACCGCATCCGTCGACGAGCTGAAGTCGGCCCCGGCCGAGAAGCTCTTGCCCTCGGACTGCAGCACGATGGCCCGGGCGTCGGGGTTGGCGTCGACCGCGTCGCAGGCGTCGGCCAGGTCGCGCATGAAGTCGACCGAGACGAAGTTGTGCGGCCCCCGGTTCAAGGTGACCACCGCCACATTGCCGTTGAGCGCGACGCTCACATGGTCGCCGAATTGCGTCTTCATCAGCGTCTCGTCCCCAACAGGTTTCTGGCCACGACCCACTTATGGACCTCGGTGGGCCCATCGTAGATCCGCATCGTCCGCAGCTTCGCCTGCATCAGCTGCAGCGGTAGTTCCTTGGTCATACCCATGGCGCCGAACGCCTGCATGGCGCGGTCCACGGTCTCGTACGCCATCTCGGTGGCGAACCACTTGATCATGCTGATCTCGGAGCGGACGTCACGCCCGTTGTCCAGCTTCCAGGCGCAGTCGTAGGTCATCAGCCGCGTGGCGTGGATCTTGGTCGCCGCCTCGGCCACCCAGAACTGGATCGCCTGGCGCTCGCTGAGCGGCAGCCCGAACGTCTTCCGCTGCGGAGCATACTCGATGACCATGTCCAGCGCCCGCTGCGCCATGCCCACCGACCAGGCCGCCATCTGGATCCGCCGCGTGCCCAGGCGCACCTGCATCGGCGCGAAGCCCTGGCCCTCCTGGCCCAGCAGCTTCCAGCCCTCGACCCGGCAGTCCTCCAGCGCGATTTCGTAGCTGTACTGCCCGCCCAGCATCGGGATCCGCCGCAGGATGTTGAACCCCGGCGTGCCCCGGTCGACCAGGAACGCGCTCATGCCCCCGCGCGCGCCCTTCTCCTTGTCGGTCACGGCCATCAGGATCGTGAAGTCCGACTCGGCCGCCCGCGTGATCCAGATTTTCCGGCCGTTAATCACCCAGTCGTCGCCGTCGCGCACCGCATAGGTGGTCATACCGGCCGGGTCAGACCCGGCGCCCGGCTCGGAAATCCCGATGGCCGAGCTGATCTTGCCGGCCACATACGGCGCCAGGTAGGCCTCGCGCTGGCGGTCGTTCACCGTGGCCATCAGCATCCGCAGGTTCGGGCTGTCCGGCGGCAGGGTGTAGGGGGTCATGCAGCGCCCCATCTCCTCCTCGACGCCCACCATCGCCTGCATCGGCAGGTCAGACCCGCCCACGTCCTCGGGCGCGTCCAGGCCGAACAGGCCCAGCTCGTGGGCGCGGGCGTCCAGGCGGGCATGGTCGGCGGGGTCCAGGGTCATGCCCTTGCCCTCGGCCTCGCGCTGCATCACCCCGGCTTCCAGCGGCGCCAGCTCGTCGCGCACGAACTTCGCCACCAGGTCCTTGAGCATGCGGTGCTCTTCGGAAAGCTCGAAGTCCATGGCGCTTCCTCGTCTGCCTTTGTTGCGGGCCATTGAACAGGCCGACGCAAGGGGATACTAGCTCCATCGAGTTTCGCCCATATGTGGATGTCATTTCCATATATGTGGACGGTTGGCGTAAGGACCTGGGAATCGTGGCGGACGGCGCGGTCAAGTCGGCCCAGCGGGCGCTGGAGATCCTCGAGGTCTTCGCGCGCCACAAGCGGCCCCTGGCGCTGAAGGAGATCCTGGACGAGCTGGGCTATCCCACCTCGTCGGGCTCGGCGCTGATGAAGTCGCTCGTCCAGCTGGGCTACCTCGACTACGACCGCGAGCGGCGCACCTACTTCCCCACCATGCGCATCGCGGTGCTGGGCGCCTGGGTGCCGAACGCCCTGTTCGGCGACGGCCAGCTGCTCCCGGCCCTGGAAGACCTCCACAGGAAGACCGGCGAGACGGTCATACTGGCCGTCCAGAGCGATCTCCACGCCCAGTACGTCCACCTGATCCATTCGGCCGAGCCCCTGCAGGTCCGGGTGCCGCCCGGCACGCTGCGGCCCCTGGCCCGATCGGGCCTGGGCCTGGTCCTACTGTCCGGTAAGACCGACGCCGAGATCGAACGGCTGCGCAGGCGTATCAATGCCGCTGGGGAAGGCGGCGTACAGTCGCGCGAGGAACTGATGGCCCGGGTGGGCGAGGTGCGGGCCCGCGGCTACGCGCTCTCGAAAAACGCCATCTCGCCCGGCGTGGGCGTGATTGGCGCCGCCCTGCCCAAGGGGCCGTTCGGCCGGGTCGCGGCCGTGGGCGTGGCGGGCGCGGTCGCGCGCCTCGACGAGAAGAAGGATGCGATCGTCGCCGATCTCCAGGCGATGATCCAATGGCTGGAACACGCGTGAGAGGAATGAGATGACCGCCAGGACGTTCGCCGACAAGCCCACCGGCCCCTTGAGCGGCATCCGCATCCTCGACCTGACCAGCGTCGTGAACGGCGCCTACGGCACCCAGATCCTCGCCGACCAGGGCGCCGACGTGATCAAGCTGGAAGACCCGGGCTCAGGCCGCGGCGACGGCGGCGACATCATGCGCTGGGCCGGCCACCTGCCCGAGGGCGCGCCCAAGGGCATGGGCCCCATCTTCCTCACCATCAACCGCAACAAGCGCTCGATCCTGCTCGACCTGAAGTCCCCCGCCGGCAAGCGGGCGCTGACCAAGATCATCAAGGGCTGCGACGTCATCGCCTCCTCGGTCCGCTACGAGGGCATGAAGCGCCTGGGCCTCGCCTACGAGGATGTCGCCGCCATCAAGCCCGACATCGTCTTCGTCCACGCCGCCGGCTACGGCTCGGACGGCCCCTACGCGGGCGAGCCGGCCTATGACGACCTGATCCAGTCGGCCTCGGGCATGGCCGACATCCTGCCCCGCACCGACGGCGACCCCACCCCGCGCATCCTGCCCACCCTGGTGGCCGACAAGGTCTCGGGCCTGTTCCTGTCGCAAGCCGTCACCGCGGCCCTGCTGCACCGCGCCCGCACCGGCGAGGGCCAGTTCGTCGAGGTGCCGATGTTCGAGTGCGTGACCAGCTTCCTCCTGGTCGAGCACCTCTACGACCACACGTTCCAGCCGCCGACCGGCCAGTGGGGCTACCAGCGGGTGGTCAATCCCAACCGCAAGCCGTTCAAGACCAAGGACGGCTACATCGGCCTCCTGCCCTACACCGACAAGCAGTGGGACCAGTTCTTCGACGCCGCCGGCTTCGGCGAGCAGGTCAAGAGCGACCCCCGCTTCGCCGACTACGCCACCCGCGCCAAACACACCCGCGAGCTCTACGGCATGATCGAACAGGCCGCGGCCACCAAGACCACTCAGGAGTGGCTCGATATCCTCAAGCCCCTGTCGATCCCGGTGGTGAAGACCAACCAGCTCGACGACCTCCCCGACGACCCCCACCTCAAGGCCGTCGAATTCTTCCAGACCTACGCCCACCCCGACGTCGGCGCCTACCGCCTGATGAAGCCCCCGGTAAAGTTCGCCAGAACCCCCAGCAACCTCCGCCGCCACCCGCCCAAGCTGGGCGAGCACACCGACGAGGTGATGGCCGAGTTCGGGATCGACCTGGGGGAGGGGTAGGCCGGGGACACCACCCACCTGACCTTACCTCCCCCGCGAAGCGGCGGGAGGGGGACCACCCGCCTAGGCCGCAGGCCGTAGAGCGGATGGTGGAGGGGGCGGGCGGCCGGCAGGGCGCCTCAACCGCAAAGGCGGGTCCCATGTCGCGGCGCCGCGAAGCGGCAGGCGGGCGTCCAGTTCGCCGCGTTCGGCGAGCCGCTGTTCACCGGCCCGACGGCGCGCCCGACGCTCCGGTTGCGGAGGAAAGCTTCGACCAACAGGGCTGGAGCCGTCGCCCCTGGCGGCGCGCTTCAGTTTTCCGCGGGCGCCGTTCCGATCCCGCGCGGAGCCTCGGGTTGCACCTTGGCGCTCACCGTGGCTGGCTTGACCAGCCAGATCGCAGCAGCGCCGCCCGAGAATATCGCTGCGACCAAGAAGAAGAAGATTTCCGGAGCCGGCCCGCCGGTTGTTACCCCGGATAGCCACGCGCCAATGGGACGACCAAAATTGGCTAGCGCCATGTAGATGGTGAACTGGGTGGCGGCGACGGCGGGTGAACAGAGGCGCATGGCTATGGGTATCGTGGCGGTCGCGATGGCGATGCCGATGAATTCCTTCGACCAGATCGCCAACGCCATGAAGCCGCCGTCGCTCCAGAGCGGCTTCCCAAGACCGAGGACCAGCATCAAAGCCGCCATCATCGGCAACAGGACCGCGAGCGCGCGCTGGCCCCCCAGCTTCGCGACCATCCATCCGCCGATCGTCAGGGCGAAGACAGCGGACCCGAGCTTTGCTGCTGCATTGACGCCCGTGTAGTCGGTCATCGTCCAACCGGTGAGCTCCCGGGTGAGCACTGGATAGTAGGCTTCAGTGCCCCCGATAGGGATGGCTCGGATCAGCAGGAATGGCACGAAGAACAGGCTCATGGGCAACAGGATCGCCCGGAAGCTCGACCTCAGGAGCGGGAGCCACGCATCGATCTGAATTGCTATGTTTCGGGGGTGAGCGGCCCCCTCTGACCAGGGCGTGAGTTTTTCCCCCGGACGCTCCCGCAACGCCAGGCCATAGGCCAGAACCACGGCGAGCCCGGTGGCGCAGGCCGCGAAACCGGCGGCTATTCCATAGGTCTGGATCAGGAAGCCGCAGATCGCGCCGGCCCCGGCCATGCCGAGGGCCTGCGCCCCAAACATGACGCCGCCAGCCGTCGCCTGCTCCTCCTCGGTCATGATATCGACGGCCAGGCTGTCGATCGCCACGTCCTGGAACGTCGTCGCCAGGCTGATGGCAAATGCCAGGCATGACAGCACGAACACGTCCTGCCCCCCTGGCTGCAGCCCAAGACCCAGCAGGCAGCCAAGCACGATCATGGATTGAGCGCCGACGATCCACATACGTCGACGGCCCATCGGCAAGTAGGCGTAGCGATCGATGATGAACCCGTTCACCAGCTTCAGTGACCAGGGCAGCGATGTCATCCCGACAACTGCGGCGATCTGTGCTGGGCTGGCGCCGCTCTTGGCCATGTAGGCGGGAATAGCGACGTAGAAGAAGCCGAGGGGGATGCCCTGCGCCACATAGAACAGGAACACCGTGAGCATTCGTAGCCGCGGGCTTTCCACCAGCGGCAAGAAGCCCTGCGTCACCGGCAGGAACGCCATTCTGAACCCCCTGGGCCATCAGATGACGATCCGAGTACCGGGGCCGGTCAGGCGCCGATACGGCCAGAAAACGATGGTTTGCCGATGATTTGCCGATGTGGTTCCCGACGTGACGAATCCCGCGCTCGGGTCGCGGCATTCACCCTCGCGAAGGGGCTCTATCTCACCACGTCGTCCGCGCTGGTCGGGCAGCGTCGAGAGGGCGAGGGCGGCTCTTAAGCCAATTCCCGAAGCAGCGACCTCGCCGCCTGAACGTCGTGGGTCTCATCGCCCGAGGCCATCACATCGAGCCGCGAGGTGAGCAGGGCTCGCGCGGCCTCCACGCTGCCGCGTCCGGCCATCGACCGCGCCAGACCGGTGGCGGCGCGCAGAGCATGGGCGGCGGCGCCCATGACGTCGGCCTCATCGATCGCGGCGCGAAAATCCGCTTCCGCTTCGGCGTGGCGTTGGAGCCGCAGGTTGATCTCACCGCGGCAGATGAGGACGTAGGGCCGATACACGCGTTCGTCAGGGCTGGCCGCGAGCGCCTTGTCGAGGGTCACGAAGGCCGCCTCCGGGTCGCCGTCCAGGGCCTGGGCTTCGGCGAGGTATGCCAGGAAGAGGGGCGCGGAGACCCGCGTCTGCAGCCCTTCGAGGTCGCCGATGGCCTGCTGGATCAGCCCTGCGCCTTCACGCGACGCGCCTCGTTGGGCGCTGGCCCAACCCAGCACGGCTCGCGCCCAACCGGCGATCTGGGGAAACCCCTTCTCCTCGCAAAACCGCACCGCTTCGGCAGCGACGGCCTCTGCGCGGGCGGCGTCGCGGAGGTTCACCTGCAGAAGCGCGTCCAGGGCCTCGGCGAACATGACCTCATAGGCGTTGTCGGCCTGTGCGGCCCACCCCCGGGCCATGGCCATCCGCTCGCGCGCCACGGCCGGCTGTCCCAGGCACCAGGCCAGCAGGGCGCCGTTGCAGAAGCCTATCGTGGTCGTGATGCGCTGGTCGTAGTCGCCCTCGGCCTGATAGGTCTGCCACTGGCGGTATTGCGCCTCGGCGGTTCGCAGATCCCCCGTGTAGTAGGCATGGTTGAACGCGGTGAAGGGCGCCATGGCGTGGGCGAACCGGAACCACTTTCGGTCCGTCTCCGGGCCGAGGCTGTCGGCGAAGGCCCGGGCCTGCCTGGCGTAGGCCGCCACCGTCGTCCAGTCGGCGGACATCAGGTGCAGCGAGAACGCCATCATGCGCATGCCGGTGTTGGCGCCCAGGAAACCGCCGCGCTCGGCCAGCGCGTGATTGCGTGCGCGCAACGCCACCGTCTCCGGAGACTGGTAGCCCTGGGTGGTCATCGTCACCTTGACGAGGGCGAGCCCCAGGTCGAGCTCGTGCTGATCGCGGGCGGGCGTCTCCGGCGTGGTGCTCAGCAGGGCCAGCGCGCGGCGGTAGTCGTCCTCGGCTTCGACGAAGGCGTGGCGGGCTTCGGCCGCCACGGCCGCCCGGGTCCAGGCGGCGATCGCTTCGGCGGCCTCGCCGGCTTCCGTCCAATGCCGGGCGATGACCTCGGGCCGCGCCTCGGCGAGATCGGCGAACCGGGTCGTCAGGGTCCGAGCTGCGGCGGCATGCAAGGCCTGGCGGTCAGCCTCCAGCAGCCCGGCATGGGCCGCGTCCTGGATCAGGGCGTGCTTGAACTGATAGGTCGCCTCGGGCGCAATCCCCCGCACATAGATCAGCTCGGCATCGGCAAGCTGCGCCAGCCCCGCCTGCAGGTCGTGCTCCGAAAGCGACGAGACCGCGGCCAAGACGCCATGGTTGAACTGCCGGCCCAGCACGGACCCCAGCTGGGCGACCGCCTTGCCGTGGCCCAGCCGGTCCAGCCGCGCGGCCAGCGAATCCAGAAGGGTGGCGGGGATGAAGCCGGCCTCCACAGGACCGGGCGGGCGGTTGCCCTCGCCGTCGAGGATCAGGCGCGTCAGCTCCTCGGCGAACAGCGGCACGCCATCGGCGCGCCGGACCACCGCGTCGACCAGCTCGTCGTCCATCCCGGCGCGCGCCACCAGGCCGTCCACCAGGGCGCGCATCGGCCGTGAAGCCAGGCCCGCGAGCGTGATCCGGGTGTGATGCGAACGCGCCGGCCACGGCGCCTGGAACTCCGGCCGCGCCGTGCAGAGCAGCATCATCGGCGACGTGGCGCCCTGATCGGCGAGCATCTTGATCAGCTCGGCCGACGACGGATCGACCCAGTGCAGATCCTCCACCACCAGCATCAGGGGCCGCTCCTGAGACAAGGCGAACACCCAGGCCGCCAGCGCCGCGAGCAGCCGCGTGCGCCGCTCGTCCGGCGCCAGCGTCAGGGGCGGATAGGCCTGGTCGGTCGGCAATCCCAGAAGGTCCGCGACCAGCGGAACCGCGCCGGCGGGCTCCAGGCCCGCCCGCGCCATGGCCGCCTCGAGCGTCGCGAGGCGCTCGGCGGCGGTATCGGCGTCCCGCCAGCCCAGCCCCTGCCGCACCACCTCGGCCACCGCGTGGAAGGGCGTATTGGCGAAGAGCGGAGCGCCCGCGCACTCGATGCTCAGGTGCGCGCCATCCTGCACGCGCGCCATGAACTCCTGGACCAGGCGCGTCTTGCCGATGCCCGGCTCGCCGACCGCCACCACGAACTGGCCTTCGCCGTCCTGGACCCGCTCCCAACTCCCCAGCAGCATCCGCATCTGGTCGTCTCGCCCGACGAAGGGGCTGAGTTCGCGAGGCCCGAAGCCGCGGCCGGTCGCCACCGGGACGCCGACCGCGCGATAGAGCCGGGCGGCCGCGCCGGTCCCGTCGGGCGGCAACGCCCCGGACGGCTGCGCCGCGACGATGCGGGACACCATGTCGTGGACGGCCCCGGTCATGATCACGGCGCCGGGCGGGGCGCTGTCCTGCACCCGCGCCGCCACGTCGGGGGCGTCGCCGAACATCTCGGTCTCGCCGGCCTCGTCACGGCCGACGACGACGATGCCGGCATGGATCCCGACCTGCACTGAGGCGCCGTGCGGCTTCATCCGCGCGATGTCGAGCCCGGCGCGCAGGGCCCGCTCGGCTGCGTCCTCCTGGCCGTCCGGGTAGCCGAAGTAGGCGACCAGCCGCTCGCCGCGGGCCCGTTCGACGTGCGCGCCGAACCCCCGCGCGACCTGCGACGCCTCGCGCCGCCACGCGCGGCCTGACGCGTACCAGGCTTCAGGCCCGAAGGCGGCGCCCGGTTCGCGCGCCAGTCCGCAGGACAGCACCGTCACGTGGCGCCGCTCGTCGCTCGCCGGCCTCGCGGCTGGCGCGGCCGACGTCGGCGGGACCGACTCGACCGGTGGCCCAGGGTCAGCCGAAGCGTCCTCGTCCAGCCGAAAGCCCACGCCCCGAACGGTCAGGATGGAAAACGCGCCACGCATCTGGCCCAGCCGCCGCAGCACCTGGATGCACCGGTTGATGGCGTCGTCGCCGACCACGACCCCAGCCCAGCAGCTCGCGATCAGATCGCCCCGCGACACCACCTCGCCGCGCCGGCGCGCCAGGGTGACCAGCACCTGCATGACGCGGGGCTCCAGCAGCTCGACGCCGCCCTCGCCCGCGACCTCGCGCGTCGCAGGCCGCACGGTCATCCCGCCCAGCGCGAACGCCGGCTCGTCCGCCAGTTGGCCCGCCCCTGTCGCCGTCAATGGATACTCATGCCCCGTTGCCCGCTCACCCGGCCCCGCCGGGTTCCCCGTCCCGAGGTTCGGCGACTTCCATTATGGATTAGCGGGGCCGGCGCCCCACGCCAAGAACGACGTTCCCCCCAAGTCCGCCCCCAAGTCCGCCGCAGTCCGCCCGCGCGCCATCGGCAAATCATCGGCGTCCCATCGTTTCGGCGTCGCAGAACCGGCCCGACGTCCCGCGGCAAGGTCCGCACCAGTGTCCCGCCTGGGACAGAGTCTGTGGTTTGGGGGTTTGTGATGAAGTTTGCAGGGTTGGGCGCGGTGCTGGCGCTCGTCTTGTCTGCGTCGGGGCCGTCGGCCCTCGCCGCGACCCACACCATCGTCTACGGCCCCGGCGCCTGCGCCGGCGGGTGCGTCAACGATGGCGACCAGATCTCCGAGCTGTTCGGCAGCGTGCCCGACGTCGCGGTGCAGAACCTGCGGCTCGCCGACGGCTACGTTCCCGTCGACGGGGGGCTGAACTACTGGCCTGGCGACTTCAGCGGCAGCTCCGTGGCCTATGTCGAGGATTCGAGCGGGTCCACCCGGGGCGCGGTGGCCCTGTTCAACAACAACCTGGGGGGCGGCTACATCACGCTCGTCTCGGCGGACTTCGGCGGCTACCCCAATGCGGCCGTCGACATCGGCTGGGAGCTCTATTCGACGACGGGCACGATTTCCACCGGGTCGGTGACCACCAATCCGACGGCCTTGACGACGGTCAACTTCAACGTGACGGCCGCCTACAACCAGCCGATCGTGCTGATCTTCGGCCCCGACGCCTACAACGGCGGCGTCCAGAACATCGTCTTCCGGTTCGACTCCACGCGTCCCGGCGCCGTCCCGGAGCCCACCACCTGGGCCCTGATGATCGCCGGCTTCGGCCTGGCGGGCGCGGGCCTGCGCCGGCGGGTGAGGGCGGGCGTGACCGCCTGACCCGCGGCTGGCGGCTCAGGTGGCAGATCCTGTCCCCACCGCCGACCTCCCCCGCGAAGCGGCGGGAGGGGGACCATCCGCCGAGGCCGCAGGCCGTAGAGCGGATGGTGGAGGGGGCGGGCGGCCGGCAGAGCGCGCCAACCGCAAGGGCAGCTCCCGCGTCCCGGCGCCGTAACCCCGCCGCCCCGCGCGTCGTCAGCGCCGCCATCCCCACCGGGGATAGTCCCCGCCCTGAAATCCACGGTTGATGCGAGCCTTGGGGCCCGGCGATGTCAAGGACGACGCCCGCCGGGCGTCGCCGCCCCGCGGCGGGCCTGCGGCCCGTCCTTGAGATCGTCGGAGCCCAAGGCAAACTACGTCCATGGATTGAATGGCTCAGAACGGCGGGTCGTCCCTGACCCAGTTCGCCGCCTTCTGCGTGCAGTTGTTCACCGGCCCGACGGCGCGCCCGACCCTGCGCCTGGGAACTTTCACCTTCGACCAGGGCCGCGACGGAGCCCCCTGAACGCCGAGCTGACGGTCGCCGCCAGGTCGGCCATCGCCGCGGATGTCGGCGTTGGCCCGGAGCGCGTCGGCACGCGACGTTGAGATAGAACCGGACAGCGCCTTCGACCGCCTTCCGGCCCGCCTTCTACAAGTGTGCGCTGCTAGGCTGCAAAGCGCTTCCGTCGGCGGATTACGGCGCCGGCAGCCCCGAAGCCCATGATCAGCATCGCCCAGGCGCTCGGCTCAGGAACGCCGCCGCCCGTCAGAAACACGCCCGAGTCCGATGTATAGGTGACGCCTCGTGGCGCCTGCAGTTGCAACCCGGCGGTGTGATAGAAATCTGAAACCGAGCCCTGGCTGGCGATGGCCTCCAGCGTCATGGAGATGCCGACGGTGGGATTGGCGCCCATCAGGTCCAAGGTGAGATCGAAGTAGCGAGTGGAGCCATCGAGCCACGAACTCGACTGGCTCCATCCCTCCGTAATGCCATAATACGGCTGGTTGAGCGCTCCCAAGCGAAGGATGCGGCCCGCCCCCAAGCGGAAATCGAACACGCCTGTGGCGTCCGGCGTCGCGGCGTGCAGCGAAACCAACAACCGCAGCGGCGTGATGGTCCCGGCGTTCGCGCCCGTGATGTTGAACGTCAAGGTGTCGGAGATGATGGCGCTGGACGAGGCGAAGCCGGCCGAGCCGGTTCCCGCATAGGCGCCCACCTTGCCCGCCGCCAGGTCGCCGTAGGCGTAAGCCTCCGACTCCGACTCGCTGGCCGCCACCGCGAACGACGTCGCGGCGCTGCCGGCTCCCGAAGTCACCACCCCATTGTCTCTACGGACGATGGCGCCTGGCGCGCCGCCGCTCGCCGGGAGCGTGTTCTCGATGCTGTGCTGATCAGTATATACGGACTGATTACTCAGATTTCCGTTATCGAAGCGCAAAAAATGGCCGGCATTGGCCGAAACGACGACCTGGGCGGCGTGAACAGGAGTCGCGATCGCCAATAATGCGCCGAGCAAAATTAGCTTCGAAGCTCCTGTATTGAATTTACCCATGTCTCGCACCCCCATCCAACGCTTGCGGCGGCTCCTGTGCATACGGCGGCTTTGCCGGAACACAGAGCCTTAAGCTCTTTCAGACACTGGTGTGGCGGATGCGAGCCAGCAATCGCCATTTGTAGGGTCATCGTCGACCGAAACGTTGGGCCGGCAATTCTCGTCGCCACCCTTCCGGCTGTCCACCAGGGGGTAAATTGGAGCGAAGTTCGCGGTTCTCAGCGCTGTTTCAGCGCATGATCGACGCCCCTGAGCAGGCCTTATTGGATTTTCAGTCCGACTCCGCCAGCTTTGAGCAACAGGTGCGGGATGCGGCGTCTGATGCGCCACGAAGCGGCCTGTTTCAGATGGGGGCGGTGGGGTTCCTGCTGTTTGCCGCAGACGGCGCGCGCTTGCCCTTCGAGGGGCCGGACTGGGCGCCATCCGCCGACAACTTCGCCGAACTACAGGCCTCGGCGATCACCCGCAGCGCCACAGGACGTCTGATCGCCGTCCGCGGCGCCAACGGCGAGCGGCTACACCTCATCTGGGCCCCCGTCAGTGAGGCGCTCACCTGGAACCTCCCAGAACGGGTCCGCCGCGCGGCCGGCCAGGGCGCGGCGCGCATCGCGCTGGCGGCGGGGGGTGCGCGGGACGAAAGCTCTCTGGACCGCGCCGTCCGCGGCTTTGGCCTGCCAGACCTTGAAAGCCGCGTGGTGGCCGCCGTGGTCCGCACCGGGAGCAGCCGTAAGGCTGCGGTCCGGCTCGGCGTCGCTTACTCGACAGTGCGCGCAGCCCTCTCGCAGGCCGCCCGGCGCATGGGGCAGCCCAACATGCCCGCAATCGTGCGGACCGTGGTTGCCGCGGCCTTCGGCATCTTTCCGGGCGAGGCGAACGGTGCGGCTTTGCTGGCTGACACGCTGCAACTCACCCTGCGCCAAGCGCAGATCGCCCTGCTGGTGGCCAATGGCGTGTCGCGAGACGACGCCGCGGCGGCCGTCGGGATCAGCCCGGCCGTCGCTAAGAAGGAACTTGAGCTCATCTTCGCGACCCTGGGGGTGGCGAGCGCCGCTCAGCTCTCCCGACTTGTCGTAGAGGTGCAAGCGCTGGGCACTCTGGCGCGGGCGACGGATGGCGCACCGGGCTTTCTGGATCCGAGCATCGAGCCGGCGCGCTTTGCGGTCCGTCCGAACGGCCGGGAGATCATAGGCTGGAGCGACTATGGCCCTGCCCAGGGGAGCCCGGTGCTGGTGGTGCACAGCAACTGGGCCTGCCGCGCGGTGCCGCGCGAGCTTTTGCGGGAATTGCAGCGCCACGGCTACCGGCCGATCTCCATCGACCGCCCCGGTTTTGGAGCCACAGACATCGGCAGCGCGACCGCAGCGGACCCCTTTACCCAGGCCGTCGACGATACTCTGCAGATCATGGACCAGCTGCGGCTCGACCAGGTCGCGGTGATCGCGCGCGCAGGTACGCACTTCGTCCACATGCTGAAGGCCGGTGCGCCACAGCGGGTGGGCGCGGTGGTGCTGGTTTCGCCCACCGTATCCACTGCGGCCAGCCACCAGCGCCGCGGGATCATGGGGGCGATGAAAGAGGTGTTCCAGCGCCCCGAACTGATCGAAACCTTCTTCCGGCTGGTCACATCGCAGCTCACGTTCGCTCGAACCGAACGACTGACGCGTGCGGTCGTAAAAGGAACGCCCGTAGACGAGGCTCTGTGCGACGATCCGCAGTTCATCCGGGATCGCTTCCGCGCCATCCGGCCTTTCGCGTCGGGGAATCTCATAGGCGGGGTTCATGAGCAGCGGATCATCTCGCACGGCGGCTTCGATTTCCCGCCGATAGACGTGGAGGAATGGACGATCCTCCAGGGCGACGCCGACAGCCACAATAGCTTCGACGATGTGGCCCGCTATTGGGGCCGGGTCCTGCCCGGCGCGCCGATCGTAAGGGTGCCCGGCGGCGGTCGCTTTCTGACCTCAAGCCACCCTTCTCTGATTGTCGAGCACTTGAAGAAGGTTCTGGCGCTTCGCGACGTTCGACGCGATTAGCGGAAGCGTTCAACGCCTCCGATGGGTCAGAGCCCCCCCCATCCGACCGCTTCTGACGTACGTCCGTGTTTCCCTCGCGCCCGTGAGCACACAGACCGACAGGGCCGAGGCGCACGCGCGGGATCTCGCGCGGTTCCAGGCGATCGCGATGCATGCGGCGGAGAAGGCGCACGGGGCCGTCGAGGCCACGGAGGACGCCGGGGAGCTGTGCGCGCTGATCGCGGCGCTGGGGAAGGCCGGCCGGGCGCTGCGCATGTCCATCGCGCTGGAGACCAAGCTGATCCGCGACGCCGCGCGCGAGGCGCGGGAGGCCGAGGCGCTCAGGGCCTCGGCGGCCGGGCGGGCGGTCGAGACCCGTAAGGCCCAGGTGGCCGGGGCGGTGGACCGGATGATCTGGACCGAGCTCGACCCCCAGGACGCCCAGGTCGCCACGGGCGAGCTGCACGAGCGCCTCGACGCCGAGGCCCTGGACGAGGGCTTCGCCGACGAGCCGGTCGAGGCCCAGATCGAGCGGATCGCGGGCCTGCTGGGCCTCTCGGGCGAGCCGATCCGGCGCTACGTCCCCGCATCGCTGCGGCGCCAGTCGCGCTTCTTCCGCGAGGCGTGGGGCTGGGATGACGAGGACGACGAAGACGGCGAGGGCGAAGACGGGGCGGGGGACGAGCCGGACGATCCGGCCGCCGTGGCCGCGGGCTCGGCCGCCGCCGCGGCCATCGTCGCCGCCTTCAAGGCGCGCCACGGGTTGGGCTCCGGAGCGGGCGAAAGGGCGGCCTCGCCCTCGGCCCCGTCGCCGCCCGCCGGCGGCGGCCGACTGGCCCCGCCCATGGACCTGCCGTCGTGGGACTGCGACGACGACACCAGCTGAGGCGCTCGCGCCCCCGGGCCGGGGTTGGCCGCGGTGGGTCGCCCGGTCTATGGAGCCGCCCATGCGCGTTGCGGTCATCGGCACGTCAGGATCGGGGAAGACCACCTTCGCGGGCGCGCTCGCGAAGGCGCTTGGCGCGCGCCACATCGAGCTGGACGCCATCAACTGGCAGGCCGGGTGGAAGGACCTGAACGCCCACGATCCCGACGAATTCCGCCGCCGCGTGGCCGAGGCTGTGGCCGGCGAGGCGTGGGTCAGCTGCGGCAACTATTCGAAGGTGCGGCCCCTGGTGCTGGCGCGGGCGACGCATCTGGTGTGGCTGGACTATCCGAAGGCGCTCGTCATGGCCCGCGTGCTGCGGCGCTCGTTCGCCCGCGCGTGGACGGGCGACGAGCTGTGGCCCGGCACCGGCAACACCGAGACCTTCGCCCGCTGGCTGGACAAGGAGCACCCTATCCGCTGGGCCTGGGACACCTACGCCCGGCGGAAGCGCGATTATGGCGCCATGTTCGACGACCCGGCGCTGGCGCACCTGGCGAAGCACCGGGTCACCCGTCCGCGCGACGCCGAGGCGCTGATCGCGACGCTGGCGTCGTCGCAGGGCTAGGCCGGGACGAACACCGGCACGGGCGGGCCGCCTTCGGTCGGCTGGAACTTCACCTTCACCTTCATGCCGATCTTCAGCGCATCGGGGGCCACGTCGACGAAGTTGGTCATCATCGCCGGGCCCTCGTCGAGGGTGACGTAGCCGATGGCGTAGGGGCCGGTGGGCGAGCGCCACATGACCGAGTAGGTGTAGATCGTGGCCGTGCCCGGGCTCTCCTCCCAGACGGTGGCGTCCGAGTGGCAGTAGGGGCACATCGAGCGCGGGTACCAGTGGGCCTTGCCGCAGGCGGTGCAGCGCTTGATGAGGAACCGGCCCTCGGCGGCGGCGTCGAAGAACGGCTTGGTCTCCAGCGTCACGGCGGGCGCGGGGATGGGGCGGGTCATCAGGGCGGTGGTCTCGGACATTTCTCAGGCCTCCCGTTCCATGATGACGGTCGCCGCCGCGTGGCGGACGCCCAGCGAGCCGCCCGTGCCGTGGGCCAGGGCGATGTCGCAGTTGGGCACCTGCACCTTGGGGTGAGCCTCGCCGCGCAGCTGGCGGACGGTCTCGATGATCTTGGTGATCCCGCCGCGGTTGGTGGGGTGGTTGTTGCAGAGGCCGCCGCCGTCGGTGTTGAACGGCAGCTTGCCGACGCCCGAGATCAGGTTGCCGTCGGCCACGAACTTGCCGCCCTCGCCCTTCTTGCAGAAGCCCAGGTCCTCGAGGGTCATCAGCACGGTGATGGTGAAGCTGTCGTAGATCGAGGCGTACTTGATGTCGGCGTGGGTGACCCCGGCCTCGGCGAACGTCGGCGGGCCGGTCCAGACGGCGCCGCAGTAGGTGAGATCGAGCTCCTGGCCGCCCAGGGGCATCTTGGGCGCCTCGGCCGCGCCCAGCACCTTCACCTTGGGCCGGTTCAGCGAGCGGGCCACCTCGGGCGAGGTGACGATCACCGCGCCGCCGCCGTCGGTGACGACGCAGCAGTCCAGCAGGTGCAGCGGGTCGGCGATCATGCGGCTGTTGACCACATCCTCGACCGTCACCACGTTCTTGAGGAAGGCGTGCTCGTTCCACTGGGCGTGGTGGCTGGCGGCCACCTTGATCCAGGCCAGCTGCTCCGACGTGGTGCCGTACTCGTACATGTGGCGCATGGCGCACATGCCGTAGGTGTTGTGGGTCGAGCCGCCGTAGATGTTCTCGAAGCCGGCCTCGGGTGCGCCGTCCGACAGCGCGCCAGGCTTGCCGCCGCCGCCGCCCGGCCCGCCGGGCCGTCCGCCGCCGTTGCGGGGCCGGCCGGCCAGGGTGATCAGCGCCACATTGACCTTGCCCGCCGCGATCGCCTGGCAGGCATGGTTCAGGTGGACGAGGTAGGACGACCCGCCGGTCTCGGTGGTGTCGGTGTGGCGGACGTTCCTCAGGCCCATGTAGTCGACCATCGACATGGCGCCGAAGCCCGGCGCGTCGCCCGCGCAGAAGTAGGCGTCGACGTCGTCGAAGCTGAGGCCCGCGTCCTCCAGCGCGCCCTTGGCGCTCTCGGCGTGCAACTGGGCCGTGGTCTTGTCGGGGGCGTCACGCGTCGGGTGCTCGTAGGCCCCCATCACATAGGCCTTGCCCTTGATGCTCATGGCCTGCACGCCCTCCATCCCGTTCGTTCGAATGCGCCATCGATAGCAGGGGCGCCTCGGGTGAACCAAGGCCTCCTACGCCGTCGTCTTGGCCGCCGCGATGCGGGCGTCGCGCAGCGCAGTGCGGCGCACCTTGCCGGCGTCGTCGCGGACGGGCTCATCGACGAACTCGTACGAGCGCGGCTGCTTGTAGCTGACCAGGCGATCCTTCACGTGGGCCCTCAGGTCGTCGGCGCTGACCTGGCCCTTGGCGTTGACGATGGCGTGGATGCGGGCGCCGAGGTCGTCGTCGGGCAGGCCGATGACGGCGCAGGACTCCACCGCCGGATGCTCGTCCAGCGCCGCCTCGATCTCGGCGGGATAGACGTTGGAGCCGCCCACCAGGATCATGTCGGTGCGCCTGTCGGCCAGGTAGAGGTAGCCCTCGGCGTCGAAGTAGCCCAGGTCGCCCAGGCTCTCCCAGCCGTCGGCGCTCACCTTGGCCGTGGCGCCCACATACCTGTAGGTCTCGGGCGTGCCGGCGGCGCGGCGCATGTAGATTTCGCCCACCTCGCCGGGCGGCAGCTCGGCGCCGTCCTCGCCCAGCACCTTCATCTCGCCGATCGTCACCTTGCCCACCGAGCCCCGGTGGGTCAGCCATTCCGAGCCGGTGATGATGGTGACCGCCTGGGCCTCGGTGCCGGCGTAGAGCTCCATCACCTCGCCGGGTGCGATCCAGTGGATGAAGGCCTCCTTCAGCCAGGCGGGGCAGGGCGCCGCCATGTGCCAGAGCGTCTCCACCGTCGACAGGTCGTAGGCCGACCGCACCGACTCGGGCAGGTGCCAGATGCGGTTCATCATTGTGGGCACCAGGTAGACCCAGGTGGCCTTGCGGCTCTGGATCTCCCTCAGCGTGCCCTCGGGATCGAAGCGCGGCGTCAGGATCACATGCGCGCCCAGGCTGGTGGCCGAGGTCAGCATGCCGAAGGGGGCGTTGTGGTAGAGCGGCGCCGGGATCAGCACGGTGTCGACCGGCCGGAGGCGGAAGCCGCCCACCTCGGGGGTCTCCTTGGCCGCCACACCCGGCTGTCCGGCCAGGATCAGCTTCGGCCGGCCGGTGGAGCCGCCGCTGGTGGGCGCCTTCAGGATCGGGGGGACGAGATCTGGCAGGTCGCTCTCGTCGTCGCTGAGCGCCAGGATGTCGGCGGCCTTCAGAACGGGGACGTCCAGTACGTGGTCGAAGTCGGCGATCACGACCGGCGACTCCGCCAACTCGACGATTGCCGCCAGCTCGCCCCGGGGCAGGCGGAACGACACCGGCTGCGGCGTCGCGCCCAGCTTCCATACGGCATAGGCCGCGGTCGCGAAGTCGACGCTGTTGGGGAAGCCGATGGTGACGAGGTCGCCGAACCTGACGCCCTTGGCCGCCAGCCCGCGCGCCATCCGGTTCGAGCGTCCATGCAACTGGGCGTAGGTCAGGGTCTCGGCGCCGCAGCTTATCGCCGGCTTGTCGCCCTGGGTCCGCGCATGCTGGGCCAGCTTGGCGCCCAGCGAGATCATTTCGGGCAGAGCTTCGGACATACGGACCTCCACGGCGCGCACGTCGGCGCCGCCCGACAATCTGGGCCCTGCGCAGCCACAGGCAAGCGGCGGTTCAGTCCCTGGACTTGGTTGTCGCAGCGTCAGCTCCCCATGTCCCTCGCGACTGCCATGCGAAGGACCCGCCAGATGCTCGAAGGCAACCAGGCCGCCCTGTTCACCGCCCGCCAGGAAGGCACGCTGCCTGGAATTCTGGGCATCGCATGGGACGAGGTCGCCAACGGTCGCGCCCGCGGCCGCTTCACCGTCGAGAAGGCGCACATGGCCGCCAACGGCTTCATGCACGCCGCCGCGGTCGTGGCGCTGGTCGACAGCGCCTGCGGCTATGGCTGTGTGGCCTCGCTTCCCGAGGGCGCCAGCGGCTTCACAACCATCGAGATCAAGACCAACTACCTGGGCACGGCCAAGGTGGGGGAGACCGTCTCTTGCGAGGCCCGCCTTCTTCACGGCGGGCGCATGACCCAGGTTTGGGACGCCGAAGCCATCAACGAGACCACCGGCAAGACGGTCGCGGCTTTCCGCTGCACCCAGATGGTCCTCTACCCCCGCTGAAACGCGACGTCAGAACGCAGTTGCGCAGTCGGGGCGAGATGAGTAGAACGCGCCCTCGCTCAGCGGGCCCCCTAGCGGGAGGCTCGCGCCGGCTCTGGAGAGGTGGCTGAGTGGTTGAAAGTACCGCACTCGAAATGCGGCGTACTCGAAAGGGTATCGTGGGTTCGAATCCCACCCTCTCCGCCAGCCTTCTCTGACTCTATTGGAAATTCGGCCTCACGGCCGGATGGCCTATCACTGCCGATGATCCGCGGCTGTCTCTCTCGCGCGGGCCCCCAGGCGGGCGGCGCGTTCAATGGCCGCCGCATAGAGCCGCTGTTCGCCGTCAAGCGAACCACCCTCCAGGATCGGGACGAACGGTAGTTCGGCGATCCAATCGGCTGCGATGGGATGCGCAATCGCAGGCTCCCCTGCTAGATGAGTGGGATGGGACAAAGAACTGTGCTTCCGCCAAGTGAGCATTGGCGCGCCGGCATGGCCTTGCTTGCGAAGGGCGACTACGAGCTAGGCTTCCGCCTGTATGAAACCCGCCCTGTCCACATGGGCGGGAGGCCGGAAGGCCGCCCGACGCTCAGCTTTCCGGAATGGGACGGCTCACCGATCCGCTCTCTGCTCATCCTGCCAGAGCAGGGGCTGGGCGATCAGATCATGTTTGCGCGCTACGCCCCGTGGCTCGAGGCGCAAGGGATCACCGTGTTTCTGTTGTGCCATCCGAGCCTGGCCCGGCTGTTCGGCTCAGCGGGGCTGCAGGTTATCCCAGCCAGTGGACGCACGCCGCTGCCCCGGGCTGACGCTTGGGTGTTGGGGCCGTCCCTTCCGTATCGCTGTCGCACGACGCCGGAAACCATCCCGCCAGCAACCTACCTGAACGCCGCCGCGCAGCCCACGCAGCACCGGATCGGCTTGGCGCTTCGTGGGAACCCCGCAAATCTCAACGACAAGCTGCGCTCACTCTCGCCAGATCAGATCGCCCGGTTAGAGACCCTACCTGGAGCGCTGGACCTCTCACCGTCCAACACAGGCGCTCGCGACTTCCAGGACACCGCCGAAATCGTTGCAGGCCTGGATCTGGTCATCGCCGTGGACACGTCCGTCGCGCATCTGGCCGGCGCGATGGGGAAGCCCTGTTGGGTCCTCCTGCCCCGCGAAGGCCTGGACTGGCGCTGGGGCGATGGTGTGCGTTCGCCCTGGTATCCCGAGATGCGGCTCATCCGACAGGAGCGGGGTGGCGATTGGGATGCCGTGCTTGACGTGGTCAGCCAGGACCTCGGGCTCGGCGAGCAGCGCGACTAGCCGGCCATCAGCGCCCGCGCCGGTGGCCGCGCTTGGTTTGCCCCGCTTGCTTCGCCCCGCTTGCTTCGCGTCGCGTCACCCCTGCTGGACTGTCTCCGACACACCGCAAGACAGGCGGCGTTTGGGCGTGACAGAATGGCCGCAAGGGCCGTCCCGAGGGCAAGGAAACGACAATGATCAAGACGCGCATCACCGAGATGTTCGGTGTGGAGACTCCGCTGATTATGGGCGGCATGACGGGCGTGGGCTATGCGCCGCTGGTGGCCGCGGTGGCCAACGCCGGCGCGCTGGGCTTCATCACCGCCCACCACAGCCAGTCGGCCGAGGAGCTGCACAAGGAAATCCAGCGCTGCAAGGACCTGACCGACAAGCCGTTCGGTGTGAACCTCACCCTGCTGCCGTCGCTGAACCCGATCCCCTATGACGAGTATCGCCGGGCGATCATCGAAAGCGGGATCAAGATCGTGGAGACCGCCGGCCGCGCGCCCGTCGACCACCTGCCCGACTTCAAGGCCAACGGCGTGAAGGTGATCCACAAGTGCACCAGCGTTCGCCACTCGGTCTCGGCGGTGAAGCACGGCGTGGACGTGATCTCGATCGACGGCTTCGAGTGCGCTGGCCACCCCGGCGAGGATGACATCGGCCTGATCGTGCTGCTGCCGGCGACGGTGGACGCGATCGGCGACGTGCCGGTGATCGCCTCGGGCGGCATGGCCGACGGTCGCAGCCTGGCCGCCGCGCTGATGCTGGGCGCCGACGGGGTCAACATGGGCACCCGCTTCATGGCCACCCAGGAGTGCGCCATCCATGAGAACGTGAAGCGCAAGATCGTCGAGAACACCGAGCGCGACACGCTGCTGACCAACCGCACCCTGCGCAACACCAGCCGCGTGGCCCGCAACGCGGTGTCCGAGGAAGTGGTCAAGATCCAGCAGGACCCGACCAAGACGATCGAGGACGTGCGCCACCTGGTGGCCGGCGTCCGTGGCCGGACCAACGTGATGGGCCAGGGCGACACGGACGGCGGCATCTGGACCGTCGGCCAGAGCCAGGGCCTGATCCACGACATCCCGAGCTGCAAGGACATGGTGGCCAACATCATGCGTCAGGCCGAGGACGTCCTTCAGAAGAACGCCCGCCGCGTGGCGGTCAGCGCCTAACGACAGATGCTCGCGAGCCTTCTCCCCTTGCGGGAGAAGGTGTCAGCCGCAGGCTGACGGATGAGGGCCGCCCGGAGCCATCCGGCGGCCCTCTTGCGTCAGGCGATGCGCGGCTCGCGCTTCTGACGCGGCTTGCGGCGGAACCAGAAGGTCCAGACGGTGAGCGTGCCGAAGAGGCCCAGGGTCAGGCCCGAGACCGTCATCACGAGGCGATAGGGCAGGCCGCCCACCTTGGCGGCGTGCAGCGAGTAGATCGCGTTGAAGGCCTGGGCCCGGGCGGGCAGCTTCAGGGCGTCGCGCGCCTGGACCAGCCGGCCCGTGTCGGCGGCGAACCACAGGGTCGTGCGTCCGTTGGGCAACCACTCCTCTTGCTGACGCAGGCGCAGGCTGACCAGGCCAGAGCCTTCGCGCGGCAGCGACAGGATCCGCACCTCGGCGGTCGGGTAGAGGCGGCGGGCTTCGCGGATCATGCCGCCCCAGTCGAGGTCCGGCGCCAATTTCACCCCCTTGAGCGGCGGGGGCGGCTTCAGGCTCCGGGTGATCTCGGCCTCGGCGCCCGGACCCAGCACCAGGTTCGTCACGGGCCGGAAAATCATTATGGCGCCGGTGACCATCGACAGCGCCAGCACGGGCGCCAGCAGGACGCCCCAGTCGCGGTGGTGTCGCAGGATCGCGAAGCGCGAGAGATCCCTCGGGACCAGGCGGAACACGTAGGAATGGCGCAGCGGCCACCAGAGGATCAGGCCGGTGATCACGAAGCCCAGTCCTACCAGTCCTGCGACGCCCGCCACCATCTCGCCGGTGTCGCCGTAGAACAGATGGTGGTGCAGGTCGAAGAGCCAGACCTCGGGCCGCTCCCACTGGCTCTCCCAGCGGGTGACGATCTGGCCGGCCTGGTCGGCGTAGGCCCCCGCTTCGCCCTCGAAGCTCAGCCGATTCAGGCCGAAGCCATCGGTCGCGAAGACGATGCTGCGAGGCCGGGTCTCGGGATCGGCCATCAGCCGCTGCGCGGCCGCCGCGAGGGCCGCGGTCTCGGTCACATGTGGGTCGCCCGCGCCGGGCACTCCGGTCCAGACGTCCTTGTGCACGAGCAGGGCGCCCAAGACGCCGAGGACCGCCAGCAGCAGGCCGATCACGCCGCCCAGCCAGCGGTGCAGGAGATCGAGGAGCCGCATCATCAGAAGCGGTAGTCCCATGCCAGCGTGAAGGTGCGGCCGCGGCCGGAGAAGAACCGGGCGTTGTTGGTCGGCTGCTGCGTGTCGGTGTTGTAGTCGATGTAGTATTCGTCAAAGAGGTTGGCGACGGCCAGCGTCAGCCCGCCCCAGCGCTCGAACTCGTAGCGCACGGTGGCGTCCACCAGGGTGTAGCCCGCGAAGCTGTTGCGCGGATCGGCGCCCTGGAAGTCGCGGCTCAGGTACTTGCCCAGCTGCAGGCGGCCCGACCACGGGCCCTCGCGATAGTTGGCGGCCAGCACCACGCGGTCGGGCGAGATGTTGGCGCCGTCCAGGTCGATGTCGACGCGACCGTCGGCGTTGGAGTCGGCGCGGCCCTTCAGGTCGGCGTAGCCCGCCTGGACCGTCAGGCCTTCGATGGGCGTGCGGGCGGTGACGTTGAACTCGAAGCCCTCGATCTCGACCCGCTGGCGCTGGACCTCGAACACCGTGCCCACCAGCACCAGCAGCTGGCCCTTGGTGCTGGTCGACCAGAAGTAGGTGGCGTTGGCGTCGAAGGGCCCGCGCTTCAGCTCGACGCCGACTTCGCGGTTGTTCGAGATGATCGGGCTGATGTCGAGATAGTCGTCGATATCGACGCCGTTGATGTTGATCGCGCGCGTGATGCGGCCAACGTCCGGAACCGTGTAGCCCTCCGCATAGCTGACGTAGCCGCGGATGCCCGGCGTGGGTTCGAAGATCACGCCGGCGTTTACCAGGGTATTCGAGAACTCGGGCGAGCCGCCCGCCACGGCGCGGGAGCCGTAGAACGCCAGGGTGGTGAAGTCGTCGACCTTGATCTGAACCTTCTCGTGGCGCAGGCCGCCGGCGAGGCGCAGCCGCTCGTCGAAGAGGGCCAGGTTGCCCTGCAAGAACGGCGCGACGCTGGTGTACCGGGTCGGCGGCACCCAGACGCGGTCTGTGCGGACCAGCGCCTGCTCGGTGCGGTCCTTCAAGAGGTCAAGGCCGACGGTGGCGGTCAGGCCATCCAGGCCGGGAACGGCGCGCTCATAGCTGAACTTGGCGCCCAGCTTGCGCGAGCGGTTCTCGGACTGGTCCAGCAGCGTGCCCAGCGGCGCGATGCGGATGTCCTGGAAGGTGGCGCCGGAGTCGCCGCCGAACAGGTCCTTCGTGCGGTTCCAGAAGGCCTGGGTCACCAGGTTGCCCCCGGCCAGGTCGGTGTCGGTGTACGAGATCGAGGCGCTCTCGGTGCGGCCACGCGCCGGCGTGCCGGGCTGGACGCCGCGGCGGGCGGTCGACGGGACGCCGGTGGTGCGGTTGCCGGCGACGTTCACGTAGTCGCCGTCCCCGGCCAGCTGGAAGCGGCTCAGGATCAGGTCGGCGCGGGCGGTGTCGCTGAGCGCGTAGCCGAAGCGGCCGAACAGCGACCAGCTGTCGGAATCCTGGGTCTCGCCCTGGGCGGCGTCGAAGCCGACGCGCCGACCCTTGCCGTCGTAATAGGCGCCGCGCTTCTCGTAGGCGGCGCCGGCGGTGGCGTCGAACGCGCCCTCTTTCCAGCTCAGCAGCCCGGCGGCCTTGTAGCCCGAGCCGTCGCCGTGGAAGCCGTTGTCGGAGAGGTTCTGCAGAAGGACGCGGCCGTTGACGCCCTTTTCCTTCGGCGCGCCCACAGTCACCTGGTTGACGATGCCGCCCGTGCCGCCGATGCCCTGAAGGGCGTTGGAGCCGAAGATCAGCTCGACGCGGTCGACGAAGAACGGGTCGATCGTGAAGCCGTCGCGCGAGCCGTCGCGCAGCGGGGTCGATTGCGGGATGCCGTTGATGGCGTACAGCGGCGAGCGGCCGCGCAGGGTCTCGCCGGCGCCCGACAGCTTCTGGCGGGTGGGCGAGAATGAGGGTGTCAGCGCTGCGACGGCATCGACCACCGAGCCGCCGATGGTCACCTGCTGCTTCAGGTCTTCAGCGCCGATCACCTCGACGGTGAGCGGCAGGGCGTTGGCCGGCAGCACCGTGCGGGCCGCGGTGACGGTGACCTCCTCGACTTCGCGGCCGGCATCGGCGGTTTGGGCCGCTGCAGCGTGCGCCAGCAGGGCGGTGGCCAGGATCGTCGACGTCAGAAGCGCGGTCCGCATGGTCCCCTCGAAAGATTGAGAGGTGGCCTATAGGGCAAAGGTTAGTGCGAGTCATTCGCAATCTCACATGCCTGCGTCGGGCCGTGATCGATCTTGCCGCCGGCTATCCCATCGCCGGGCCGAGGCGGTCGCGCGCAGCAGGCCGCAGCAGGGCGAACAGCACCAGCGCGCCCGCGATGTCGAATACGCCCAGGAGGGCGAAGAGGGGGCCGAAGCCGGTGCGATCGGCCAGTGCGCCCACAAGCAGCGAGAACAGCAGCCCACCGGTCCAGCCCATCATGCCGACGAGGCCGTTGGCGCGGGCCAGGGACTGGCGGGGGAAGACGTCGGTGGTCAGCGTGTTGATCAACACCGAGATCATCTGGTGCGCAAAGCCGCCGACGCAGAAGAGGGCGATCGCGGCCAGGGGGCCGTGCGCGAGACCCACGCAGGCCGGTGCGATCATCAGCGCGGCGCCCAGCCCGACGCCGACGGCCCGCGAGGTCAGCAGGCCCAGCTTCAGACGGCCCATCAGGAAAGGCGACAGGTAGCCGCCCAGGATCCCGCCCAGGTCTGCGGCCAGAAACGGCATCCACGCGAACATCGCGACGCCCTTGAGATCAAGCCCCCGCTCCTTGGCGAGGTAGAGCGGGATCCAGAAGCTGAAGGTCTGCCACGCCGGCTCGGCCAGGAACCGTGGGATCGCCAGCGCCCAGAAGGTGCGGTCGGCCAGCAGCGCGCGGAACGGCACGGCGACGCCGGTTTCGGGCTCGGCGGGCGCCTTCGCACGTTCGACGTCGGAGAGGGCCGGATGCCGCGCCGGGCGCTCGTACAGCCGCCACCACGCGAAGGCCCAGACCAGGCCCAGGCTGCCGGTCACCAGGAACGCCGTGCGCCAGTCCCAGGTCAGCGTCAGCCAGATCACCAGGGGCGGGGCGATCATCGCGCCCAGCGAGGTCCCGGCGTTGAAGAAACCCACCGCGACCGAACGGTCCTTCGGTCCGAACCACTCGCCGATCGCCTTGATGCCCGCCGGGATGGCCGCCGCTTCGCTGGCGCCCAGCGCGCCGCGCAGCGCCGCCAGCGACACCCAGCCGCCTGCGAAGGCATGGCCCATCCCGGCCAGCGACCACGCCACGGCGAAGAGCGCGAAGGCGGCCTTCAGACCGGCCCAGTCCAGGATCGCGCCGCACACCGGTTGCATCAGGGTGTAGGCCACCTGGAAGGCGGCCACGATCCACGAATACTCCTGGGTCGAAAGGTCGAGCTCCTGCGTCAGGTGCGGCGCCAGAACGCCCAGGGCGTTGCGATCGATGTAGTTGATGATCGTGCCGACGCAGACGAGGCCGACGATCCACCATCGCAGGCGTGCGACGGTCGCCATGCTAGGCGGCGGGCCGGGCCGTACGGGCCAGGGCGAACACGATCGCCGCCGCCGCCAGCGCCACCGGCGTCATGGTCAGGAAAACCTCGCCGGGGCTGAAGCCGCCATTGCGCAACTCGCCCGCGATCAGCGGTCCGGCGATGGACCCCAGTCGGCCGATCGCCACGGCGGCGCCAGCGCCCGCGCCACGCAGCTGGGCCGGGTAGAGCATCGGCGCGACGGCGTAGAGCGAGAACTGCGCGCCCATCACGAGGAACCCGGCCGCCGCCGACAGCATCATGATCGACAGCGAGGCGCCTGCGGCGGCCAGACCCGCCATCGCGGCGCCCAGCGCCAGGTAGGCGACCACCAGCGGCCAGCGCCAGCCCAGGCGGTCGGTCACCGCGCCGACCAGAAGTGAGCCTACGACGCCGGCGATGTTGAACGCCATCGAGGCTGCGAAGCCCTCCGACGCCGGCAGACCCTTGTCGACCACCAGGGTCGGCAGCCAGTTGAGCGCCAGGTAGAGCACGACCAGGGTCAGCATGAACGCCGCCCAGACGAGCAGCGTGGGCGCGGCTCTGCCCTCAGCAAACAGGGCCCGGATCAGGTTGCGGTCGGCCTTCGGGTCTGCGGCAGGCCGGGTCTCGGGCAGCAACAGGTAGATCACGGGCGCCAGCACCAGCGGCACGACGCCGCCCGCAATGAAGATCGCCCGCCAGTCCAGCCCCTCGCCCGCGAGCCGCGCGATGAGGGCCGCCGTCGCCCCGCCCACGGGCATGCCGCAGAACATCGCGGCCACCGTTGCGGCGCGGCGCTCGGGCTTGGCGATCTCGACCGCCACCGCGATCAGGTTGGGCATGGCGCCGCCGAAGCCGAGGCCCGTGGCGAACCGCGCCCACAGCAGGGCGTCGAACGAATGGGCCGCCGCCGTCACCAGAGAGAAGCCGCCGAACAGCAAGACCGAGCCGATCAGCACCGGCCGCCGGCCTGTGCGGTCGGCCAGCCACCCCCCGGCGAAGGCGCCGATGACCAGGCCGACCATGGCCACGCTGGCCGCCCAGCCGACCTGCGAGGGATTTAGACCCAGCTCCGGGGCCAACCGGGGCGCGGCCACGCCGAACGCCTGGATGTCGTAGCCCTCAACCGCCGCGATCAGGAAGCAGATGAAAACGACCAGGCCGCCCGCGACCGACTTCTTCTGCACCGCCGCCCCCGAAGCGAATCCGTGTTCGCGACAAGTCGTATCGGCGCCCTTGAGGAAACCCAAGTACGGCCTTGCGGGTTAAGGGCGTCGGGCGGGTCGGTGTTTCAGGTTCAGAGGAGCGTTGCTATGCGCAATCGATTGGTCGCCGCCCTGGTGTTCGCCTTGACCGGCGGCGCCCTGGTCGCCGCCCCCGTCCCGGCCGAGGCCAAGCGGGTGCTGGTCTGCAAGGACGTGAAGAAGAAGGCCACGAACGGAACCGTCATCGGCGCGGTCGCCGGCGGCGTGCTGGGCAATGTGGTGGCGGGCGGCGGCGCCAAGACCGAGGGCACCCTGATCGGAGCCGGCGTCGGCGCCGTGGCGGGTCACGAGATCGCCAAGAACAAGGCCAAGAAGAAGCGCTGCCACTACGAATACCGTTAGGCGACTACTTCAGGCACATCCACCGTGTGCGGTGGAAGTTCGGCGCATTGTCCACCCAGCCGGTGATGCGCTTGCTGACCAGGTTGCGGTTCACCACGAAGTAGATCGGGATCGTGGCCTCGTCGTCGAGGATCAGCTTCTCGGCCTGCGCCAGGATGTCTGCGCGCCTCGCGCGGTCCGGCTCCTGGTCGGCGGCGGCCAGCAGGGCGTCATAGGCGGGGTTCTTGTAGTCGCCGTAGTTCTGCGCGCCGGTATCGGACTTGAAGAGGCCGAGGAACGTCACGGGGTCGTTGAAGTCCCCGTACCAGCTCATCGAACCCACCTCGTAGTCGCGGTTGCGGTAGGCGCTGAAGGCGACGCCGGACTCGTACTGCGCTAGTTTGACCTCGACGCCGATGGCCCGCCAGTCGGCCTGGATCGCCTCCATCAGCAGCAGCGTGTCAGTGTTGTTGGGCGTGGTGATGGTGAGCCTCAACGGTCGTTTCGCCGTGAACCCCGCCGCGGCCAGCAGCCGCTTGGCCTCGACCTGTCGCTGGGCGAACGGCATGTCGGCCCAGGCGACGCGCGGGCCGTTCTTCACATAGCCGGCGGTGATGGGGGGTACGAAGGCGTAAGCCGGTTGCTGGCCGGCGCGCAGCAGCTTCCTGGCGATGAAGTCGCGGTCCACCGTCATCGACAGCGCCCGGCGCACCCTGATGTCGCGGAAGGCGGCCACGTCGCGCGTGTTGAACGACATGTAGGCGGTGGCCAGCGAGACGCCGGTGCGCGGCACGCCCGGCATGGTCTTCTGCAGCCGCTCATAGCGGTTGGATTGGAAGCGGGTGTTGAGATCGAGTTCGCCACGAGCGATCCGCCGCTCGGCGGTGACGACGTCGGGGGTGGGGTAGTAGTTGACCCGGTCGATGCAGACGTTGCTGGCGTCCCAGTAGTAAGGGTTCTTCTCGACCGTGATCCGGTCGCCGAGCCGCCACGACGTGAGGCGAAAGGCGCCGTTCGAGACGAAGCGCCCCGGCTTTACCCAGCCGTCGCCGTACTTTTCGACCACGTGCTTGGGCACAGGGAAGAAGCTTTGATGCTTGAGGAGCTCGGGCAGGTAGGGCGCCGGGTGCTCCAGCGTGATCTGCACGGTGCGCGCATCCAGGGCCACGGCGCCCAGGGTCTCGGGCGTGGCCTTGCCTTCATTCAAGGCCTGCCCGCCTTTGATCACGTACAGCAGGTAGGCGTAGATCGACGCCGTCTTGGGATCGAGCGTGCGGCGCAGGCCATAGACGAAATCGTCCGCGGTCACGGGGCGGCCATCCGACCAGCGCGCCTCGCGCAAATGGAAGGTCCAGACCAGGCCGTCGGGGCTGGTCTCCCAGCGGGCCGCGGCGCCAGGCACAGGCGTCGCATCGGGCGCGTCGGTGGTCAGGCCCTCGATCAGGTCGCCGATGATCGAAGCTTCGTCGACCAGATTGGCCTTGCCGGGGTCCAGGGTCTGGGGCTCGGAGTTGTTGCCGTACTCCAGACAGACCTTCCCGGCCGGGCAGGCGGCGCGTTGGGGGGCGCCCTGGCAGGCGGCGAGCCAGGTTGCGGCGAGAAGGACGGCGGTGAGCGGCTTCAGCACCCCGACATCAGCCACGCGGATTCGGCTCCTGTCGAGCCGCAGCCTCAGTGCAGCCGAAACTCGGCGCCCACCGCCTTCAGTTCGGCCGGCTTGATCAGCTTGCAATGGCCAACGGTGACCTTGAACAGAGGGCCGTCGAGCTGGCGGGTCCAGAAGTCGAGGAACTTCCGCAGCGTCGGGAACTCGGGGAACAGGTCGTAGTCCTGCCAGAGATAGCTCTGCAGGAGACTCGGGTGGTCCGGCATGCGGTAGAGAATCTCGGCCGTGGTCAGGCCGTAGCCTTCCAGTTGTTTCCTGAACTCCGGCGACACTTTCATGGAACCTCGCAGACAGAATCATGCGCGGCGCGTGCGGCCACGCTGCTCGAGATGAAGCCTGATTCTTTCTGAAAACACCATTAATACAACATGTTAGCACTCGAAGGGGGAGGTTGCTGCTAGGCGAACAGCTCAGGCCGCCGAACCTTCAGCGCCAGGATCAGCGCCAGCGACTTCAGGTCTTCGATCTTCCGCTGCTCGACCCATGCCCAGAGCCGCGACAGCGGAACTTCTTGGACAGAGATATGCTCGTTCTCGCCATCGACCCCGCCGCCGGGGCCGGTACGGTCGCCCTGGGAGTACTCCGCCAGGAACAGATCGATCCGCTCGCTCGACACGCCCGGCATCGAGAAGGGAGAGGCCACGGCGTCCAGTCGGCGCAAGGCGACGCCCGCCTCTTCCAGCGCTTCGCGGATGGCGGTGTCCTCGGGATCCTCGTTCTCCACCATACCCGCCGGGGCCTCGAGCAACTCAGGCGGCCCGCCGGCCCAGATCACCGGCGCTCGCGGCAGGTTGATCATCAGCGCCACCTTGCGTGCGGGGTCATAGGGCAGGACGCAGGCGGCCCGCCCATGGTGTTCGATCTCGCGACGGAACGTCTCGCCGTCGGGCCCGGTGCAGGTCGCGACCATCAGGGTCAAGAACCCTTGGTAGGCCGTTTCAACCCTGCGCAGCTCCACCACCATTTCTGCACACTCCCGCCGCGCATTCGCCCGGAACCCTGGCCAACCTTGGCTGGTTCTTGTTGAGGGCGCCATTCGGGATTAGCCGACTCATGCATGACATCCGGCCTTCGGGCCAGCCGACCACCGATCCGGTCCGCGATCACGACGCGGAACCGGTCGCGTCGGCCGAGCCGTCGCGCACGTTCGCGAGACCTCGAGCGACAGCGCCATCTCCCCGACACGGCCCGGCGGCGCACATGGCGCTGGCGGCGGAGCCCCTGCCCGACCTGGACGATCCCGCCTTTGGCCGCCTGTTCGACCGCTTCGGCGATGGCAGGGTCGTGCTGCTGGGCGAAGCCACCCACGGAACGTCCGAGTTCTATCGCGCGCGAGCGGCCATCACCCGCTGGCTGATCGAGACGCGCGGCTTCAACATCCTGGCGCTGGAGGCCGACTGGCCGGACGCCCGCGTGCTGGACGCCCAGGCGCGGGGGCGCAAGCGTCCGACACAGGCGGCTCCCCCGCGCGCTCCGAACTGGATGTGGCGCAACGCTGAGTTCGACGACTTCCTGACTTGGCTTACCGCCCACAACAGCGGCCGGGCGCCAGGCGCGCAGACAGCGATCCATGGCCTGGACCTCTACAACCTGGCCGGATCGATGCGCACGGCCGTGGAGCATCTCGCCAAGGTCGACCCCGAGGTCGCCGACCTCGCGCGCGACCGCTTCGGCTGTGTGGCGCCGTGGTCGCAGGACGACGCGCCGGGCCGGGTGGCGGGGTCAGGGCGCTATGCGTCCAACGAGGCTGCGGTGACGTCGCGCCTGGCTGACGCCCTGGCTCGCCAGCTGCAGGAGACCGCCGGCGGTGACGAGGCGCTTCTGAGCGCCGCCAACGCGGCGCGGCTGCTTCGCGAAGCTCCGGACTACTATCGGGCCATGTACTACGGCGGCGCCGAGGCGTGGAACCTGCGCGCCCGGCACATGTCCGAGACGCTGCAGGGGCTGATGGAAAGCAAGGGGCGGGACGCCAAGATCGTGGTCTGGGCGCACAACGCGCACGTCGGCGACGCGCGGGCGACCGAAATGGGCGTCGTTCGCGACGAGCTGAGCCTTGGCCAGCTCTGCCGCGAGACCTGGGGCGACGAGGTGCGCCTGATCGGCATGGGGTGCCATGCCGGCGAGGTGGCCTGCGTCCGAGCCTGGGACGGCCGCGTCGAGGTCAAGCCGATCCGGCCATCCCTTCCCGGGAGCCAGGAGCGCGACGCGCACGACACAGGGGTTGGCCGCTTCCTGCTGGACCTGCGCCCGCAGGTGCACAGCGCCCTGCGTCGCGCCCTGTCCGAGCCGCGGCTCGAGCGGTTCGTGGGCGCCGTCTACCGCCCGGAGACCGAGCGTGCGAGCCACTACGCCGGGTGCCGCCTGCCCGAGCAGTTCGACGCCTGGGTCTGGTTCGACGAGACTCGGGCGGTAAGCCCGCTGCCCGACGCCGCCTGACCGCGCCGCTAGCCGATAGAGACGCGCAGCATCCAGGCGTGCTTCTCGTGGGCCTCGACACGGGCGTCGATCAGGGACGCGGTGACGTCGTCGGCGCCGTCGCGGGCGGCCTTGGCGGTGGCGACCAGGGCGGCGTGGTCGGCGACCAGCTCCGTGAGCATGGCCTCGGCGTTCTGGGCAGGGTCGCCGTCCTTGATCTGCGACAGCTGCCCGAAGGCGCCGTAGCCCATGGGCGCCAGCTCGCCCAGGGCGCGGATGCGCTCGGCGATCAGGTCGATGGCGGCCCACATCTCGGTGTAGTGGGTCATGAACAGGGCGTGCAGCGAGCCGAAGTTCGGGCCGCGGACGTTCCAGTGGTAGCCGTGGGTCTTCAGGTAGACCGCGTAGGTGTCGGCCAGGAGCCTGGAGAGCCCAGCGGCGATCTCATTTTGTGATTTTTCGGCCATGTGTGTCTCTCCTGGGATCAGCGGGCGCGAACGCGGGCGGGTTTGAGGGCCCAGGCCCGCTCGTGGACGGCGAAGGCGATGGTCTGGAAGATGGGCTCGATCAGGCCCACGGCCAGGGCCGCCTGCCAGTTGCGGGTCAGCGCATAGGCCACGGCGATGGCGACGATCATGTGAACCAGCGACCAGCTGGCGGTCTTGGCGGCGAGGCGCATGGGCGGTCGTCCTTGTCTGTCGCTGCTAGATAGGCAGGGCCAGGACAAAGGTCCAATCGATCTTGTGACCAATTAGAATAGATTTCGACGATGGTGAGCTAGAGCCCGGCGAGGAAGGCGATCAGGTCTTCGCGGTCACGCGGTGTGGGCAGCCCGGAGAACGGCATCTTGGTGCCCCGGACCACCGCCTGCGGGTCGACGAGGAAGGCGTCGAGCGTTTCGGCGGTCCAGATCACGGCCGAGCGGCGCATTGGCGGGGAATAGACGTAGTCCTCGACCGCTCCAGCTTTGCGACCGACAATCCCCTTCAAGTGGGGGCCGAGCGCCTTGGGCGCCGCAGGATCGACGGTGTGGCAGGCTGCGCACTGGGCGTAGATCGTCTTGCCGCGCTTCGCATCGCCGCCGGCGGTCGCCGGGCCCGCGGCGATGAGCGCCAGGAGAAGGACGACCCACCTCATGACAGCAGTCCCGGACGCTTGAGGTAGCGTTCGCGGATGGCTTCGCCTGTTCGGTAGGCCAGAGCCGCCACCGGGCCGGTCGGATTATAGGCCGAGTTGTGCGGGAAGGCCGACGCGCCGACCACGAACACGTTGGTCACGTCCCAGCTCTGCAGCCAGGTGTTGACGGCGCTGGCCCCAGGCTCGGCGCCCATGATCGCCCCGCCGGTGTTGTGGGTCGACTGATAGGGAACCACCGACCACGTGCGCGGATAGAAGGCGGGGTTCGCGTGGGTCGGGTTCATGGCGCGCCCGATCTGCGCGCACAGCTCGGCGGCATGGCGGTTCTGCTTCAGGTCGTTGTCCTTGAAGTCGAAGGTCATGCGCAGGAGCGGCTGGCCGAAGCGGTTGCGATAGGTGGGGTCCAGGTCGAGGAAGTTCTGACGGTGGGGCATGACCCCGCCGAGCGCGCTGACGCTAAGGGCCGATTGGTACCACTTGGCGGTCGCCCGCTTCCATTCGGCGCCCCAGGCCGGCGTGCCTGCTGGCGTCGGCCGGTAACCGATGGGGCGACCATTGCTGCCGCTGACGCTGATCGTGGATCCGCCGATGTAGCCCTGCGGGCCGCGGTCGAAGTCCCAGTTGGCGTGATAGTCGTCGACGATGGCGCCCATCGACCCGGTCGCAATGAACGGATTGAAGTTCCTGCCCTCGAAGAACATCTGCTGCGACGCCGACCCCTGGTAGGCGTAGTGGCTGCCGACCACGCCCTGACCCGTAGCCGGGTCATAGGGCGCGCCGATCCCCGACAGCAGCATCAGGTGCACGTTCGAAAGGGCGTAGGCGCAGAGAATGACCAGGTCGGCCGGCTGTTCCAGTTCCTCTCCCGTCTGCACGTTCACATAGGCGACGCCCACGGCGCGTTTGCCGGTGGAGTCGAGCATGACCTTCTGCACCCACGACCAGGTCCGAAGTTCGACGTTGGGGTTCTTCAGGGCCACGGGAATCACCGTGGTGTGCGGGCTGCCCTTGGCGTTGGACTCGCAACCGAAGCGCTCGCAGAAGCCGCAATACTGGCACTGGCCCAGCTGCATGCCGTCGGGATTGACGTAGGGCTTGGAAGCATTGGCGGCCGGCCGGGCGAAGGGGTGCAGTCCCAGACCCTGGGTCGCCGTGCGGAATAACTTGCTTGCGTAGTTTTCGGTCAGCGGCGGGAGCGGGTAGTCGCGCTTGCGCGGGCCCTCGAACGGATTGCCGCCCGCCTGCTTGCGACCCTTGATGTTGCCCGCCTTGCCCGAGACGCCGGCGTCGTACTCGAACCGGTCGTAGTAGGGCTCAAGGTCGGCGTAGCTGACCCCCCAGTCCCGCAGCGGCATGTCCTTGGGGATGAAGCCCGCGCCGTAGCGCTGCTCGTACATCGATCGGATCTTCAGGTCGTTGTCGGCCCAGCGCCAGGTGGCGCCGTTCCAGTGCGCGCCTGCGCCTCCCACGCCCTCGCCGGGCAGGAAGGAGCCCAGCCGCCGCATGGGCAACGCGGTCTCCGCAGGCGTGTTGCGGATCGTCACGGTGTCCTTCGCCGTATCCATCATCAGGTCGGTGCGCTGGGCGTAGCGAAGTTCGTCGCGGATCATCGGGACGCTGAAGTTCTCGCCGGTCGAGCGGGGTCCGCCCCGCTCCAGCACCACGATCTTCTGGCCTGTCGGGCCCAGCTCGCGGGCCATGATCCCGCCGGTCCAGCCCATGCCGACGATGACGATGTCGACCGGAGGAAGTGTACGGGCCACGGCCGTCCTCCTACGACATGTCGGCGATGCCCACGGGCTCTGCCGTGAACCGCCGTCCGTCGTTGTAGAGTGCAATGTTCTGGGCGTTGTTCGCCATCACGCCCGGGAAGCCGATCATCCGCCAGGCGGCCTTGTCGCGATTGCCGCCGTAGATCGGGTCGGCGAACATACCCTCCATCACCGTCTGGTAGAGCACATCGAAGAAAGGCCGTGCGGGCAGGCCGCCCGGCAGAGCCAGCCGGCCCTGGCTGAGGGCGACGAGGAACCCCTCCCGCTCCGCGGCAGGCAACCGGTCGAAGGTCTTGCCGTAGGTCGCCTGGCAGTAGGCGTTGGATTGCGCAATGCCCACCCGATACAGCTCGGATGGCGTGAGCGGCAGCTGGTAGCCCTGGTTCGGCGACCCGGACCGCCACGGGCCTTGCATGTAGAGCCGGTCGCCCTTGCCCCATGAGCCGGCCAGCGCCCTGTCGATGAACACCGGGATGCCCAGCGCGACGCCATCCGGAGAGAGGTCGTCGGCAGGGACCATGTGCATCGCCAGCGCCTCGACGAAGAGGGCCTCGCTGGGCTGGAGGAAGATGTAGCCGGCGGGTGGCGTCTCTGCCGCAGGGGGCGTCGCCGCCGGGGCGGCTTCGGCCGCCGTTCCGGCCCCTGCGATGCCGCTCGCAAGCAGGAGAATCGCGCGACGATCGAGCGCTGGCTGTCGCATGGATCCCCCCCCCCGGGACGTCGGCCTGAGCAGACTCCCTCGAACGTCGTTCGTCAAGCGGACCGGAATGACCGGCTTGGCGCCGCCCCGCGATAGGTTATCGTCGTTCAGCGACCCTCCATCAGAGATGGGCGCTGACGGAGGAACGACGCATGAAGTTCACCTGGTTCAACCTCATGCCGTGGCCCTATCTCCCGGACGACTTCCGGGAGACGAACCGCTCGGTGTGGGTCGACATCGACCAGAAGCTGTTCGATCCGGCCAGGAGCCATGAGGTCTACAACACCTACATGGATCTGCTGGAGTACGCCGACACCCTCGGCTTCGACGGCGTGGGGGTGAACGAGCACCACCAGAACGGCTATGGCATCATGCCCAGCCCCAACATCATCGCCGCGGGCCTCGCGCGCCGGACCAAGGATGCGGCGGTCGTGGTGCTGGGCAACTCGATCGCCCTCTACAATCCGCCAGTGCGGGTGGCCGAAGAGTTCGCGATGCTGGACTGCATCTCGGGCGGGCGGTTGGTGGCGGGGTTCCCGGTGGGGACCTCCATGGACACCAACTACTGCTACGGCCAGATTCCCAGCCTGACGCGCGAGAAATACCAGGAAGCCCACGACCTGATCATCAAGGCGTGGACCACCCGCGAGCCCTTCGCCTTCAACGGTCGCTACAACAAGCTGCGCCACGTGAACATCTGGCCGCGGCCGATCCAGCAGCCGCATCCGCCGGTGCATATCCCGGGCGGCGGCTCGGTCGAGACCTACGACTTCTGCATCGACAACACCTACAGCTACTCGTACCTCAGCTTCTCGGGCTACCTGCGCGCCCAGGCGCTGATGAACGGCTACTGGAAGCGGGTGGAGGAGCGGGGCGTCGACAAGAGCCCTTACCGCGCCGGCTTCGCCCAAACGATCCTGGTGGCCGACACCGACGAGGAGGCCGAGCGGCTCTACTCCGAGCACGTCAGCTACTTCTACAATCGCTGCCTGCACGTCTATCCGGGCTTCGCCGACGCGCCCGGCTACCGCACGATCAAGACCATCCAGACCGGCGCCCTGTCGCAGTACGCCCCGCCCACCGGCGGCTACACCCAGCTGACCTGGAAGGAGCTGACCGAGCAGGGGCACATCATCGCCGGCAGCCCCGAGACCGTGCGCCAGCGGATGGAGGACCTGATCAAGGGCCTGAACGTCGGCAACATCTTCTGCCTGATGCACGTGGGGAACATGCCGGCCGACAAGTGCATGTATTCCACCAAGCTGTTCGCCGAGAAGGTGATGCCCAAGCTGCGGAACATGTTCCCCGACTGGGATCACGACAACCGCTTCTGGACCCAGCCGCTGAAGGACCGGGTCACCTCGGGCGCCCTGCCCAAGCAGGCGCCCACCCGTGAAGAGCTGATGAAGACCTACGCGGTGGAGGCGTGACCATGGAGCTGCGCACCGTCCAGACCACCTATGCGCCGGTCCGCTATCTCGTCGGCGGCGCCGGGCCCGACCTGGTCTTCCTGCACGGGGCCGGCGGCGTCACCGCCGACGACCCGCTGCTGGCCGAGCTCGCGAAAAGCCATCGCGTCTACGCCCCGCTGATCCCCGGCTACGGCGACAGCGAGGAGGCGCCCGAGATCCGCGACATGCTGGATTTCACCCTGCACAGCTGGGATGTGGTGCAGGCGCTGGGGCTGAAGGACCCGATCCTGGTCGGCCACTCGATGGGCGGGATGATCGCGGCCGAGATGGCCGCCGTTCAGCCCAACGATGTCTCGCGGCTCTGCCTGATCGCCCCGGCCGGCCTGTGGGACGACGAGCACCCGATCGCCGATTTGTTCGCGACCCTGCCCTACGAGATGCCGGCGCTGCTGTTCCACGACGCCGAGGCGGGCGCGGCGATGCTGACGGCGGGCCGCAACGTCACCGACCCCAACTTCCTGCAGACCTACCTGGTGACCAACGCCCGCCAGCTGGGCATGGCCGGGCGGATCCTCTTCCCCATTCCCGAGCGGGGTCTGGCCGGCCGTATGCACCGCATCCGCGCCCGGACTGTGATCGTGTGGGGCGACGGCGACAAGCTGATCCCGCCGGTCTACGCGCACGGCTTCAAGAAGGGCATCCTGGGCGCCGAACTGGTCTCCATCCCCGAGGCCGGCCACATGGTCACGATGGAGCACCCGCGCGCGGTGGCCGAGGCCATCGGGCGGCTGGGGTAGGGGGCGCCCCCTTACGGGATCGGCACGCCCTTCTCCGGCACGCGCCAGAGGTAGATCTGGACGCCGGGGGCGACGTTGACGGTCTTTTCGGCGGTCCAGGCGCCCATGTCCCAGGTGTAGCTGACGATGCGCGTGCCTGGGGGCAGGGCGCGGAGCTTGGGCTTCAGGCGCTCGTTCAGCTCTGGCAGCAGGTAGAGCATCACCACGGTCGCCTCGCCGATGTCGGCGGCGAACAGGTCCTGGCGGCGGAAGCGTACCAGGCGCTCGACGCCGGCGGCCCTGGCGTTGGCGCGGGCCTCGGCCACGCGGACTTCGCTGAGCTCGATGCCGACGCCGCGGGCGCCGAAACGCCTGGCCGCCTCGATGGGAATGCGCCCGTCGCCCGAGCCCAGGTCGTAGACGACGTCGCCGGCCTTCACCTCGCCCAGGGCCAGCATGGCGTCGACGGTCTCATAGGGGGTCGGCACATAGATCACGTCGATGCCGCGGTCGGGCGGGACGGTCTGGCAGGCCGCGACAAGCAGGGTCGCGATCAGCGCGCAGAACAGCCTCATCCGCACCCTCCGCCACGGCTTTCGACCCTGCCAATGTGCGGCTGCGCCTATCCGGGCCGTGTTCACGCCTTCGTGAGCGGGGGCGCGGCCACGCTGAACCAAATCCGGCAAACGGAGTTTTGCCTCCCCATCGAGGGACGTCTGGAGCGGACAGGGCGCGATGCGCCGGCCCCCTCCATCGATGGACCCATGAGAGGAGAGACCGAAATGAAGACCATGATCGTGACCCTGGCCGCCGCCACCGCCCTGACCGCCGGCGCCGCCGCCGCGCAGCCCTACGGCTACCGCCACGACAGCCGCTGGATGCCCATCGACGAGCGCCAGGAGCAGCTGGCGTTCCGCATCGACCAGGGCGTCCGCTCGGGCCAGCTGACCGGCCGAGAGGCGTATCGCCTGCGGACCGAATTCAACCGCATCGCCCGCCTGGAGGCGCGCTATCGGGTGAACGGCCTGTCGCGCTGGGAGAGCCGCGATCTGGACCGGCGGATGGACCTGCTGAGCAACGACGTCCGCCTGTCGCGTCGCGATGACGAGCGCCGCTACGGCTACAACGACTATCCCCGCTACTAGTCGCGGAGACCGGACCTGAAGGTCGGCGGCGGGAAGGGCGATCCTTCCCGCCGCCTTCGTTTGCGGCCATGGAAACGCTGGTGAGCGCGTTGTTCGATCTTCCGCCTGTGGCGCCTGAGGGGTTCCGGTACCGGGACGACCTGGTGACGCCGGCCGAGGAGGCCGAGCTGGTGGACCGGCTGGCCGGGCTGGCGTTCGAGCCGTTCCAGTTCCGCGGCTACGAGGGCCGCCGCCGTGTGGTCAGCTTCGGGCTGCGCTACGACTTCACCGGACCGGGGCTGGTGGACGCCGAGGCGATGCCGGACTGGCTGCTGCCTGTCCGGAACCGCGCGGCGGCGTTCGCGGGCTTGCCGGGCGAGGCCTTCCGGCACGTATTGATCAACGAGTACCGCGAAGGCGCGCCGATCGGCTGGCATCGCGACCGGCCGGTGTTCGAGAAGATCGTCGGCGTGTCGCTGGTGTCGCCGACCGTGATGCGGTTTCGCAGGCGGGTGGGTGAGCGGTTCGAGCGGATGAACGTGCCGGTCGCGCCGCGCTCGGCCTACCTGCTGGACGGGCCGGCGCGCCTGATCTGGGAGCACAGCCTGCCGGAGGCCAAGTCGCACCGCTATTCGATCACGTTCCGGAACTTGAGGTCGTAAAGCTGAGCTGGTTCTCCCCTCCCCCTTGCGGGGAGGGGTCGGGGGTGGGGGTGCGAACCTTCAGGCGCGGAGCTGACACCCCCACTCCCAACCCTCTCCCCGCAAGGGGGAGAGGGCTCTAGGCGAGGAAAGCTGCGCGCGGGCTGACATCACCGCTATGGTTGGGAAAACGGGGGGCGCGCATGACGGTCGTCGACATCCTGCTGCTGGGGGCGCTGGCGGCGTTCGTGGTCGTCTGGTGGCTGCGCGGGCTGCCCGGGCGGGCGGTGCTGCTGGCCGGGACGGCCGGGGCGGCGCTGCTGCTGGGCCTGTGGGGCGTGATCGACGACCGGTGGCAGGACGGGGTCGGGGCGGCCGTCGCGGCAGTGCTGCTGCTGGTGCTGCTGGTGAACCGGCTGCGCAGGGCGCCGGAGAAGAAGGGCAAGCCGTGGGTCTCGGGCGTGGTGTTCGGCCTGCTGGCGCTGGTCCCGCTGGCGGCCATCGTGACCTTCCCGGTCTCGGCGCTGCCGAAGCCCAGCGGGCCGCATCCCGTGGGGGTGCGCAGCTTCGAGGTGGACGACGCCAGCCGCCCGGGCGTGCTGGCCGCCAAGCCGGGCGAGCCGCGCAAGCTGCTGGTCAGGGTCTGGTATCCGGCGGGCGACATCACCAGCCGGACGCCGGCGCCTTATTTCTCGGAGCAGGAGGCCGACACCACCGCCAAGGGCATGGGGTCGCTGGCGGGCTTCCCGCCGTTCTTCACCTACGTGAAGCACGTGACCACGAATTCGTATCCGAGCGCGCCGGTTCTGGCGGGGCCGTCACGGTTGCCGGTGGTGTTCTACAGCCACGGCTACACCTCGTTCCTGGCGCAGAACACGGTGCTGATGGAGCACTTGGCCAGCCACGGGTACATCGTCTTCTCGGTGCAGCACACCTATGACTCCTCGGACACCGTGTTCCCGAGCGGCGGGGTGGCGCCGTCCGACCCGGCGTTGGCGCAGATGGCCAAGGCGCCGCAGACCGACGGCGACAAGGCCGCCCGCGCGGCGCAGCAGCAGGCGCTCTCGGGGGCGACCCTGGACGACCGGCTCGAAGGCTATCTGCGCATGCGCGAGCTGGCGCTGGGTGGAACCAGCGACCGGATGATGAAGAGCGGCGAGATCTGGGCTGCCGACCGCATCTTCGTGCACGATCAACTGCAGCGCGGCGCCGTGCCGCCCGAGATCCGCGCCATCGCCGCGGCGGGCGACCTGACGCGGGTGGGCGAGATGGGCATGTCGTTCGGCGGCGCGACCTCGGGGACCGTGTGCATGCGCGACCGGCGGTGCGCGGCGGGGATCAACCTGGATGGCGGCGACTTCCCGTTCCAGGCCTTCGCGGCCGAGGTTCCCGCGCCGTTCCTGATGTTCCACTCCGACCTGGACAACATCTACAAGTCGCTGAAGGTCGCGCCGCCCAAGGCGCTGCGCAGCTTCAACGAGTTTTCCTACGAGCGCCTGGCGACGATGGGGACACGGCCCGACATCTATCGCGTGTCGGTCAAGGGCGCGCAGCACATGGGGCTGTCGGACTTCACCCTGTTCATGCGCCGGCCGGCGCGCGATCCCCTGTTCGGCACGACGCCGACACGGGTGATGATCGGGGCGCAGAACGACTTCGTCTTGGGCTTCTTCGACCGCCACCTGCGCGGCATCGCCAGCGACTATCCGAAGGCCGAGCTCAAGCGCTACGCGCGCTGGGTGACGCCCGTGCCGGTGGATGAGGTGCGGACGTGGTGGGCGGCCAAGACCGAGGCTCAGCGCGCCGCGCTTACGGCGCGGATCGAGAGGGCGCGGGCGGCGCCCGTGGGAGCCTCAGCGCCGTAGGGATCGAAGCACGAGGCAGACTCCCTCCCCCTCTCGGGCTGCGCCGGGGGAGAGGAGGTTAGTCAGTCGGGCTTGCCGTTCGCGGTGTCGCGGCGGGCTTTTTCGAGGTCGGCGGCTTCGGGGCCGTCGAGGGCCTGTTCGGCTTCGCGGGCCTTCTCTTCGACGGGGCCGTTCTGCGCGAACTCGTGCTGCATCTCCTGGTACTTCTTGCCCGAGATGTAGTCGCCTTCGCCCTGAATCTTGTTGTCGGACATGAGCGTGCTCCTTGCTTCAGGAGCAGAACCCGCGCGGGCGCGGCGGGCTCCATAGAGCCTTTCGATGCTCAGCATAGAGAGAACCATGTTGATCGATGGGCCGGCGGGTCCATAGTCCCGCCGCACGGCGCGGCGCCCAAGGGAGGGATGTCGGCGCCCCAAGGGAGATGCGTATGTCGCTTGCCAGCAGCAAGACTATCGAGAACCTGAAGGCCGCGTTTGCCGGCGAGAGCCAGGCGAACCGCCGCTACCTCTACTTCGCCCAGAAGGCCGACGTGGAAGGCTACAACGACGTGGCCGCGGTGTTCCGTTCGACCGCGGAAGGCGAGACCGGCCACGCGCACGGCCACCTGGAATTCATGGAAGGCGTGGGCGACCCCGCCACGGGCCTGCCGATCGGCGGCACCGCCGACAACCTGAAGGCCGCGATCGCCGGTGAGACGCACGAGTACACCGACATGTACCCGGGCATGGCGCGCACGGCCCGCGAGGAAGGCTACGACGAGATCGCCGACTGGTTCGAGACGCTGGCCAAGGCCGAGAAGTCCCACGCCGGCCGCTTCCAGCGCGCCCTCGACTCGCTCGATCAGTAACGTCATCCCGGACGGCCGCAGGCCGATCCGGGACCCAGAAGTGAGAGCCGCGGCCGCTGGGTCCCGGCTCTCCGCTTCGCTACGGCCGGGATGACGGTATGAGTGAAGACACGAAAGCTCCCCCGCGCGAAGGCAGCCTCGACGCGCCGTTCCGCCGCCCGATCCTGTGGCAGGACGAAGAGTACTACGATCTGGCGAAGGTTGAGGCCGAGCTGCAACGGCAGTTCGACGTCTGTCACACGTGCCGGCGCTGCTTCAATCTGTGCGACAGCTTCCCGCGGATGTTCGATGCCATCGACGAGGGCCCGACGGGCGAGATCGACGGCATCGGGCCCAAGGACCACGCCCACATCGCGGAAGCCTGCACGCTGTGCGACATGTGCTTCCTGACGAAGTGCCCGTACGTCCCGCCGCACCCCTTCGACATCGACATCCCGCACCTGATCCTGCGCTATCGCGCCGCCAAGCGCCGTGCGGGCGAGAAGGACTGGGTGCGCGAGCAGCTGGGCGAGATGGACCGCAACGGCAAGCTGGCCAAGCCCGTGGCGGGCTTGGCCAACTGGGCCACCGCGCGGAAGAACACGCCGCTGCGCAAGCTTCTGGAAGCGATCGCCGAGATCGACGCCGAGGCCGAGCTGCCGACGTTTGCGGGCAAGACCGCGACTGACCGGCTTAAGACCCCGCTGGCGGCCAACCCGCAGGGCCCGGCGTTCGGCCAGCGCAAGGTCGCGCTCTATGCGACCTGCTACGTCGACTACAACAAGCCCGACACAGCGGTGGCCGCCGCCAAGGTGCTGGCGCTGCAGGGCGTCGAGGTGAAGCTGGTCTATCCGGAATGCTGCGGCATGCCGCAGCTGGAGGCCGGCGATATCAAGGACGTGGCGGGCAAGGCGCGGCGGGTCGCGGCGGCTTTCAAGCCCTACATCGAGCAGGGCTACGACGTGGTCGCCCTGACCGCCTCGTGCGGGCTGATGATGAAGTTCGAGTGGCCGCTGATGCTGCCGGACGACGCCTCGATCACGGCGCTGTCGGCCAGGACCAAGGACGTGGCCGAGTACGTGGTCGAGCTGTCGAAGACCTATGGCCTGGTCCCCGGCCTGGCGCCGGTGGCCGGCGGGGTCACCTTCCATCACGCCTGCCACGCGCGCGCCCAGAATATGGGGGCGAAGTCGATAGAGATGCTGAAGCTGATCCCCGACACCAAGGTCGATCTGGTCGAGCGCTGCTCGGGCCACGGCGGCACATTCGGGGTGATGAAGGCCACGCGGCCCGCGGCCAACAAGGTGGGCCGGCCCGCCGCCCGCCAGGTGACGACGAAGGGCAACGAGACCCTGTGCTCGGACTGCCCGCTGGCCTGCAAGCACCTGGGCCAGCTGATCGGGGACGAGGCCAAGGAGGGGGCTCCGCCAAGACCTGCCGAGGCGCACCCGATCGAGGTGTTCGCCCGCGCCTATGGAGTGATCTGAAGATGCCGCTCGCCGAACGACGCATCACCCCTGCGGACCTACTGCCCGACGCCGAGTTCGCCCAGCGCCGCAAGGCCTGGCGCGCCGAGCTGTTGCCGGTGAAGCGCCTGCGCCGGATCGCGCTGGGTCCCTACTGCACGTTCTACTTCGAGAACTACGACACCATGCTCTTCCAGGTGCAGGAGATGCTGCTCATCGAGAAGGGCGGCGCGGCGCAGGCGCCTGACGAGCTGGCGGCCTACAACCCGCTGATCCCGCAGGGCTCGGAGCTGGTCGCCACGGTCATGTTCGAGATCGACGATCCCGTGCGGCGCGCGGCGGTGCTGGCGCAGCTGGGCGGGGCCGAGGACCTGTTCTTCATCCAGGTGGGCGGCGAGCGGGTGATGGCGGTCCCGGAGGGCGACGTCGAGCGCACCCGCGAGGATGGCAAGACCAGTTCGGTCCACTTCCTGCGGTTCGCGCTGAAGCCTGAGCATATGGCGAAGTTCCGCGATCCGGGCACAGAAATCCTGATCGGCTGCGCGCACGAGCGCTACAGCCACCTGGCGGGCCTGTCGCCGGCGTCGCGGGCCGAACTCAGCCGCGACTTCGCCTGAGCTAACGCTTCCTACTGCGCGTGCCGGGGTTCCTCGGCCACCGGCGGCGGAGCGGTCTTGGCCTGCCAGAGCAGGAAGGCGCGGATGTCCTCGGCGGCGGCCTCGTCGAAGAAGCGGCGGAAGGGGGCCATGCCGTTCGCCTTCAGCGCGCCGTCCAGGACGATGGCCTTGAAGCCCTCGGGATCGAGGATCGCGGGCGAGCGGGCAAGGTTGGGCAGGAAGACGCCGCGGCCGTGGCAGCCGCCGCAGAACTGGTCGTAGACCACCCCGCCCTTGTCGGCGTCGCCCTTTGACGCCGTGGCCAGGGTCAGGTCCAGCGGCGGGGGAACGGCGGGCTTCGGATAGGGCGGCGGCTTCACTGTCCCGCCCAGCTTGAACACCAGCAGGCGGCCGCGCTGGCGGGGCTGGTCGAAGTTGCCGGCGCCGCCGGCGCCCACCATCAGGGCCACGTACTGCTCGCCGTCGATGGCGTAGGTCGAGGCCGGCGCGATGGCGCGGGCGCCCAGGTCGTAGCTCCACAGCAGATGCCCGGTCTGGGCGTCGTAGGCGATGAGGCGGTTGAGCGCCGAATGGAAGACAAGTCCGCCGTCGGTGGCCAGGACGCCGCTGGTGGTCATGTGCGGGAACATGACGCTCCAGCGCTTGGTCTGGGTGACCGGATCCCAGGCGATCAGCTCGCCGCGGGCGGCGGCGCGGTTGTTGGGCCGGGTGATCGTGGGCTTGGCGTTGGGCCCCTCGGGGAGGCGCAGCATGCCGGTGTTCCAGGCGCCGGCGACGTACTTGAAGTCGGCGGGGTCGGCATAGAAGCCGCGGCCGTGCTGGGCCGGGATGTAGACCAGGCCGGTCTTGGGGCTGAACGCCATCGGGTGCCAGTTGTGGCCGCCCAGGGCGCCGACCATCTGGTTGGACGCCGTGCCTTTGGGATAGCGGGCGGCGGCGATCTCGACCGGGCGGCCGGTCTTGAGGTCGATGCGTTCGGCCCACTCGACGGGCACGAACTTCTCGGCCGAGATCAGCTGGCCGGTCTTCGCGTCGAGCACGTAGAAGAAGCCGTTCTTCGGGGCCTGCATGACCACGCGGCGGACCTTGCCGTCCACCTTCAGGTCGGCGGCCATGATGTGCTGGGTGGCGGTGTAGTCCCAGCTTTCGCCGGGGGTGGTCTGGTAGTGCCAGACGTACTCGCCCGTCTCGGGCCTGAGCGCCACGATCGACGAGAGGAACAGGTTGTCGCCCTTGCCGCCCGAGCGCAGCTTATGGTTCCAGGGCGTGCCGTTGCCGACGCCGATGTACACGAGGCCGGTCTGCGGATCGTAGGTGATGGCGTCCCAGACGGTGCCGCCGCCGCCGGTCTCCCTCCAGGCGCCGTCGCTCCAGGTGGCCGCGGCCTTCTCCTTGAACACCTTGTCCGAGGCGGCGCCGTCGGGCGCGCCGGTGGGGTTGGGCGTGGTGTAGAAGCGCCAGACCAGCTTGCCGGAAGCGGCGTCATAGGCGCTGACATAGCCCCGCACGCCGTACTCAGCGCCGCCGTTGCCGATCAGGACCTTGCCGTTGATCACCCGGGGCGCGCCGGTGATCGTGTAGGGCCGGGTCTTGTCGGTGGTCTGGATGTCCCAGGCGACCTTGCCTGTCTTGGCGTCGAGGGCGACCAGCCGGCCGTCGAGCGTCCCCAGGTAGAGGCGGCCCTTCCAGAGCGCGAGGCCCCGGTTCACCACATCGCAGCAGGCGTTGAAGCCGGCCTCGCCTGGCACCTTCGGGTCGTAGTCCCAGAGCCGCTTGCCGGTCTTGGCGTCGAAGGCGGCGACCTTGGACCAGGCGGTGGTGGTGTAGAGCACGCCGTCGGAGACCAGAGCGGTGGCTTCCTGGCCCCGGTCGGTGTCGAACTCGGCCCACCAGGCGACGCCCAGCTTCCCGACCGTGTCCTTGTTGACCTGGGTGAGGGGCGAGAAGCGCTGCTCGTCGTAGGTGCGGCCATAAGTGAGCCATTCCGATGCGTCGGGGGCCTCGATCCGCTTCTGATCCACGCCGCGATCGCACGCGGCTACCGCGGCGGCCATGCACAGCACCGCCGCCCAGCGCAGTATCCTGCCCATGACGTCCCCCCGAACTCTTTGGACCGACTGTCGCAGACGCCCGGCCGCATCGCGAGTCTTGAAGAATTATTTCCATTTGGGCAGCAGTGCCGTGCCAGGGCCGCGATTGTCCCCAGAAGGGAAGGGCTCTAGCTAGAGGCGGCGCCCTGCTGGCGCATCAGAGAGGTACGTCCGTGCGCCAGATGCTGAAGACCGTCGCCTACGCCCTGACCGTGGCCCTCGTCGTGGCGCCGGTCGCCCTCGCCCAGTCGACGCAGGTTCCCGCCGAGGTCAAGGCGGGCGCCTATGTGCTCGACCCGAGCCACTCCAAGATCACCTGGTCGGTAAGCCACCTGGGCTTCTCGACCTACGTCGGACAGTTCACCGGCGTCGCCGGGACCCTGAAGCTGGACCCCAAGGCCGTGCAGGCCGCCGACCTCCAGGTGACGGTGGATACCGCCTCTGTCGGCACGCTGAACACCGCGCTCGACAACCACCTGAAGTCGCCCGACTTCCTGGACGTGGCCAAGTTCCCCACCGCGACGTTCAAGGCCACCTCCGTCAAGACGACCGGCGAGCGGACCGCCGACATCTCCGGCGACCTGACCCTCCACGGAGTGACCAAGCCGGTCGTCATCGAGGCGACCTTCAACCGCGCGGGCATCGCCCCCACCGACGGAAAGTACACCGTGGGCTTCTCCGGCAAGGCGGTGCTCAAGCGCTCGGATTTCGGGATCAAGACCTACCTGCCGGTCCTCGGCGACGAGGTGACCCTGCAGCTCGCGGCCGAGTTCAAGCCGGCCCCCTGATCCAGCCCTTCGGACAGGAGTCGACCGCCCAGCAAAAAGGGCCGCCCTCGCAGGCGGCCCTTGGTGTTTGCGGACTATCCCTGACCTAGAAGATTTCGAAGAGCCCGGCGGCCCCCATGCCGCCGCCGACGCACATGGTGACGACGCCGTACTTCGCGCCGCGGCGCTTGCCTTCGTACATCAGATGGGCCGTGCAGCGGGCGCCGGTCATGCCGTAGGGGTGGCCGATCGAGATCGAGCCGCCCGAGACGTTGTACTTGGCCGGGTCGATGCCGAGCTTGTCGCGGCAGTAGATGACCTGGCTGGCGAAGGCCTCATTCAGCTCCCAGATGTCGATGTCGTCGATGGTCAGGCCGTTGCGCTCGAGCAGCTTGGGGATCGCGAAGACCGGGCCGATGCCCATTTCCTCGGGGCCGCAGCCGGCCACGGCCATGCCGCGGTAGGCGCCCAGGGCCTCGATACCGCGGCGCTCGGCTTCCTTGCGCTCCATCAGCACCACGGCGGCGGCGCCGTCCGACAGTTGGCTGGCGTTGCCGGCGGTGACGAACTTGCCCTCGGGCACGTACTTGCCGCCCTTGAACACCGGGTTCAGCTTCTGGAGGTCGGCCAGGGTCGTCTGGGGACGATTGCCCTCGTCGGCCGAGATGGTGATCTCCTTGTCGGCCGTCTCGCCCGTCTCCTTGTTGACCAGCACCTTCATGATCGTGGTGACCGGGACGATCTCGTTGGCGAAGCGGCCTTCGGCCTGGGCCTGGCCCGTTCGCTGCTGCGACTGCAGGGCGTATTCGTCCTGGGCTTCGCGGCTGATGCCGTAGCGCTCGGCCACGATCTCGGCGGTCTCGATCATCGAGGTGGCCAGTTCGGGCACATGCTCGCGCAGCCAGGTGTCGGTGGCCATGAAGCGGTTGATCTTGTCGTTCTGCACCAGGCTGATCGACTCGATGCCGGCGCCGATGGCGACCTGGGCGCCGTCGTTGATGATGTACTTGGCGGCGGTGGCCACGCCCATCAGGCCCGACGAGCACTGGCGGTCGATGGTCATGCCCGAGACGGTGTTGGGCAGGCCGGCGCGCAGCGCCGCCTGGCGGGCGATGTTGTTGCCCGTCGTGCCCTGCTGCAGGGCCGAGCCCATGGCGACGTCGTCGATCTCGCCAGGGTCGACCCCGGCCTGGGCCACGGCGGCGCGGATCGCCTCGGCGCCCAGCGTGGCGCCGTAGGTGTTGTTGAAGGCGCCGCGATAGGCCTTGCCGATGGGCGTCCGCTTGGCGGCGACGATGACAGCTTCACGCATGAGAGAGTCCTTGAACTTTCCCTCCCCCTTGTGGGGAGGGACAGGCCGCGCAGCGGCCAGGGTGGGGAAGTGTGGACCGGAGTGCTGACGTCGGGGAGGATCGTGACTTCCCCACCCGTCTCCCCCGGACCAGGTCCGGGGTCGCCACCCTCCCCATGAAGGGGAGGGAAATGCGCTGGATCGTCAGCCCTTGAGGTCGCCGAACTTCTTGCCTTCGGCGGCGAGCTTCTCGAGCAGGGCGGCGGGCTTGAAGTCGTCGCCCATCGTGCCCTGGAACTCCTTCATCTTCTCCAGGACCTTGGCGGGGCCGCCGATCAGGTCGCCGTAGAACATCGGGCCGCCGCGATAGACGGGCCAGCCGTAGCCGTTGACCCAGACTACGTCGATGTCGGACGAGCGGATGGCCTTGCCCTCTTCGAGGATCTTCACGCCCTCGTTGATCATCGGGAAGATGCAGCGCTCGAGGATCTCTTCGTCCGAGATCTTCCGGGGGTTCTTGCCCGACTTCACGATGAAGTCGTTGATGGCCTTCTCGGTGAACTCGCTGGGCTTGGCGTTGCGGTTCTCGTCGTAGTCATAGTAGCCGGCGCCCGTCTTCTGGCCGCGGCGGTCGGCTTCGCAGAGGACGTCGCGCAGGGTCTCGCCCTTCGAGTTTTCCTTCACCCAGCCGATATCCAGGCCGGCCAGGTCGCTCATCGCGAACGGGCCCATGGGGAAGCCGAAGTTGTAGAGGACGCGGTCGACGTCCCAGGGCATGGCCCCTTCCATGATCAGCTTCTGGGCTTCGCGCTGGCGCTGGCTCAGCATGCGGTTGCCGATGAAGCCCGGGCAGACGCCGGCCAGGGCCGCGATCTTGCCGATCTTCTTGGACAGCTTCATCGACGTGGCGATCACGTCCTTGGCGGTCTTCTCGCCGCGGATGACTTCCAGCAGCTTCATGACGTTGGCCGGCGAGAAGAAGTGCAGGCCGATGACGTCTTCCGGCCGCTTTGTCACCGAGGCGATCTCGTCGATGTTCAGGTAGCTGGTGTTCGAGGCCAGGATCGCGCCCGGCTTGCAGATCGCGTCCAGCTTGGTGAACACGTCCTTCTTGATGTCCATGCGCTCGAACACGGCCTCGATGACCAGGTCGCAGTCGGCGAAGTCGTTCATGTCGAGCGAGCCGGTCAGCATGCTCATGCGCTTCTCGGTCACCGCCGGGTCAGCGCCGCGCGAGCGCTCGTAATTCTTGCGGATGGTAGCCATGCCGCGGTCCAGCGCGTCCTGCTTGATCTCGACCATCACCACCGGGATGCCGGCGTTCATGAAGTTCATCGAGATGCCGCCGCCCATGGTGCCGGCGCCGAGCACGCCCACCTTCTTGATCTCGCGGATCGGGGTGTCGTCGGGCACGTCGGGGATCTTGTTCGCCTGGCGTTCGGCGAAGAAGTAGTAGCGCTGGGCGGCCGACTGGGCGCCGGTCATGAGGCCCATGAACAGCTTGCGCTCTTCGGCGAGGCCCTCCTCGAAGGTGGCCGAGTTCACGGCCGCCTCGATGCACTTGATGTTGGCTTCCGGAGCGTCGAAGCCGCGGAACTTGCGCGCATTGGCCTTGCGGAAATCGGCGAAGATCTCGGGCTTGCCCTTGGCGGCTTCCAGCTTGGTGTTGTTCTCGCTGATCTTCACCAGCGGCTTGTTCTCGGCGACGCACTTGTTGGCGAAGGCGATGGCGGCGGCCTTGAGCTCGCCCTCGGGGGCCAGCTCGTCGACCAGGCCCAGCTTGGCCGCTTCCGGAGCCGGCACGTGGCGGCCCGAGGTCATCATCTCCAGCGCGGTCTCGACGCCGACCACGCGGGGCAGGCGCTGGGTGCCGCCGGCGCCCGGCAGCAGGCCCAGGGCCACTTCCGGCAGGCCCAGGCGGGCCGACGGAACGGCCACGCGGTAGTGCGCGCACAGCGCCACTTCCAGGCCGCCGCCCAGGGCGGTGCCGTGGATCGCGGCGACGACGGGAACCGGCGAGTTCTCCATCATGTTCTGCACGTCCTGCAGAGAGGCAGACGGCTTGCCCGGCGCGCCGAACTCGCTGATGTCGGCGCCCGCGATGAATGTGCGGCCTTCGCAGATCAGGACGATCGCCTTGGCGTCCGATGCGCCGGCGGCCTTGAAGCCCTCGAAGAGACCGTCCCGGACGTTCGCCGACAGGGCGTTCACGGGCGGCGAATTCAACGTGATGACGGCCACGTCGCCATCGCGGGTGAGGGTGGTCACCGAATTGATCTCGGTCATCTGGCTTCCTCGAAAGTGGTTGGCGGACCGCCCATTCAAAGCAGGAAAAAGAACCGGCAATTATCTGGCGGCCGTGAAATTCAAACGCGTGTTATAGGCCTCGGCAGGCGAGGCCAAGTCAATTCCCGCAAGGGGAAAGCGCACGTTGGGGGCCTGCCGCAACGAAAGGGAAGGGGACCGTTCATGGCGTCCAATCTGTTCTCACTCGACGGCAAGGTGGCGCTGGTCACCGGCGGGTCGCGCGGCATCGGCAAGATGATCGCCAAGGGCTTCCTCGAGGCGGGCTGCCGCAAGGTCTACATCTCGGCGCGCAAGGCCGCGGCGTGCGATGCGACGGCCGAGGAACTGGGCCCGCAGTGCGTCTCGATCCCGGTCGACATCTCGACGGTCGAGGGCTGCAAGATGCTGACCGAGCGGTACCTCAGCCACGAGGACAAGCTGGACATCCTGCTCAACAACGCCGGCGCCGCCTGGGGCGCGCCGTTCGAGGAGTATCCCGAGAGCGGTTGGGACAAGGTGGTCGACCTGAACCTGAAGTCGCCGTTCTTCCTGACCCAGGCCCTGCACAAGACCCTGAAGGCCAGCGCCACCCACGAGCGGCCGGCCAAGGTGATCAACATCACCTCGATCGACGGCATCCGGCTGAACCCGCAGGAGACCTACGCCTATCACGCCTCGAAGGCGGGCCTGATCTACCTGACGCGCCGGATGGCCGCGCGGCTGATCGAGGACAACATCGTCATGAGCTCGATCGCCCCGGGGGCCTTCGCGTCCGACATGAACCGTGTGGCTCGCGACCAGGGCGACGAGGTTGCCAAGCGCATCCCCTCGCGCCGGATCGGGACGGACGAGGACATGCAGGGCGTGGCCATCTACCTGGCCAGCCGGGCCGGCGACTATGTGGTGGGCGAAACCATCGCTGTCGACGGCGGCGTGGCGCTGGGGCAGCTGGGGGTCTGAAGCGCCCCTCGACCTATGGGCCGAGGCGCATTCGAGATAACTGCGTCCAATGGCGCCGAACTTGCGTAGATGAGGTTGGAGGGGGACTGGCTGTCTCTCGCGGCTGGGAAGGCGCACGGTGCAGCGCCAGGAGCGCGCTCTCCCCCCCTCCACCAATCTCCTCCGCCCTTCCAAAATGGAACGGTCACGGTTCCTGCGCGATTCCGTCTATCTAGGGGACGAACGCTAGAACCATCGACCTTGACCGACGAACCTCAGACGCGCCCGCGCCGTACGCTGCTACGCCTCCTGGCGGTGGCGGGCGTCGTCGTGCTTGTGATCGTGGCGCTGACCTGGCTGAACCGCCGGACCCTGGCGCGCGAGGCGCTGACCGGCTGGCTGGAGAGCCGGGGCATCGCGACGCGGGCCGTGGTCGAGGAAATCGGGCCCTCGACCTTCACCGCCAGGCTCAGCCTCGGCGACCCCAGCAACCCCGACTTCGAGGCGCAGCAGGTGGGCGTGCGCTATCGCGCGCGACTGTCCGGGCTGGAGGTGGTCTCGGTCACGCTGCGCAAGCCGGTGCTGCGGGCGCGGCTGACGCCCGCGGGGCTAAAGATGGGATCGCTGGACCCGCTGGTGACAGAATTCCTCAGCCGGCCGCCGCCGCCGGGCGCCAAGATCCCGCGTATCAACATCGACGACGGCGTTCTGGTGCTCGGCACCGACTACGGGCCGGCGCGCGTGACCGCCGACGCGCTGGTGGACGACGGCCAGCTGAAGACCCTGACCGCCACGTCGGCGCCAACGCGGCTGAAGAGTCGCGACTTCGACGTGGCGTTGGGCGCGGGCGCGCTGACCGAGGTCACGCGGTCCGGGCGCGCGGATGTATTGTTCTCGGCGCCGGTGACCCGGGCGACAGCGGGCGGCGCGACGCTGTCCGACGCGCGCCTGACATTCACCGCCCAGCTGCCCTATCCCGATGTTCAAAAGCGCCGGGGCGAGGGCGCGGTCGTAGCCAACCTGACCGTGGTCGGCGCCCGCGCTGACGTCGTGGGCCAGACGCTGGAAAAGGCCGAGCTCAAGGTCGGGTTCACTGGCCAGTCGCGGGGTTGGATCGGCGATCTGGCGGTGCGGGGACAGATGGCGGGCAGCTTCAACGCGGGCTCGGGCCGGTTCGGCGAGGCGCGCGCAGAGGCGATTCGTGCGGCGATCACGTCGAAGGATCTGGCCTGGACCCGCGCGGGCGGCGATCGCTTGGCGGGCGTCGTCACCCTGAGCGGCGCGGCGCAGGAGATCCGGGCGGCCGATCTCCGGCTGACCGATTTCGTCGTCGCGGCCACGGGCCCGGTCTCGGTCGGGGCAAGCGGCGGCACGGCCGAGCTCACCGGCTCAGTGGTCGGCCATGGGGCGTGGAGCGGGATGGGCGCGCCCGTCGCGGGCGACGCGGGCAGCGTGCTGGCGCTGAAGCGGGCGGCGCGCGGCTTCCGGATTGCGGCCCCGAGACTCGGCCTGACCGCGAGCTACGATCGCCAGCAGCCGCCGAGCTGGAGCCTTGCGATGCGCGAGCCGGTGCGCCTGACATCCGACAGCGGCGCCCGGCTGGTGATGACCAGCGCGCAGCGGCTGTCTGCTTCGGGCGGCGGTCTGCCGAAGATGGACCTCACGATCAGCCGGCTGCAGCTGGGCGAGGCGCCTTCCGCGGACGTGGCGCTGGCGGTCTCGGGGCTGTCGGCCGGGCCGGCCGTGAACGCGCGGCTGGGGGCCGCCGGGCGGGTGGCCATGGCGGACGGCGGGATCACCTTCACGGCCAGCCGTTGCGCCGATTTCGCTGTCCAGCGGCTGGAGTTCGGGGCCAACGACATCGAGGCGATCTCGGGACGGCTGTGCCGGGCGGGCGGGCCGCTGTTTGCGATGCGCAACGGCGCCTGGCGGGTGTCGGGCCGGGCCGAGCGGGTGGCGGCCGCGGCGCCGTTCGTGCAGGGCCGCGTGGCGGGCGGCGCGGGCCGGGTGCGGGCGTCGGGCTCGGGGCCGAATATGACGGCCACGATCCATGCGGACACCGCGCGCCTGGAAGACACCGCGCCCGAGACGCGGTTCAACCCGTTCCTGATGAGCGGCGACGTGACGCTGCGCGAGTTCATCTGGCGCGCGGACCTGGCGTTCATGCGGCCCGACGCCGGGCGGCTGGGCACGGCGCTGGTCACTCACGACGGGCGGCTTGGCTTCGGGGTCGCGGTGATCGAGACCGAGACCCTGACCTTCGCCGAAGGCGGCCTGCAGCCGCTGCAGATCTCACCGCTGGCCTCGTCCGTGGGCTCGCCCGCGGTGGGGCAGGCGAGGTTCACGGGTCGCTTCGACTGGGCGCCGGAAGGCTCGACCAGCTCGGGCAAGCTGATCGTTCCGGGCCTGGACTTCCAGAGCCCGGCCGGCCCGGTGCGCGGGCTGAAGGGCGAGATCGTCTTCGAGAGCCTCGCCCCGCTGAAGGCGGCGCCCGGCCAGGAGCTGACCGTCGCCGAGGTCCAGTCGATGGTGCTGCTCACCGGGCTGCGCGCGCGGTTCGAGCTGGCCGACAACCTGCTGAAGGTGGAAGGCGGCGAGGCCAGCGTCGGCGGCGGCCGCATTCGGGCCGAGACCCTGGAGGTGCCGCTGGCGCCCGGCGCGCCCACCCGCGGGGTGATCTACGTCGAGGGCGTGCAGCTGCACGACCTGGTCGAGGCCTCGCCGTTCGGCGACAAGGTGGACCTCGACGCCAAGGTGTCGGGCCGCATCCCGTTCGAGATGACCGGGAACAAGGTGCGTATCTCGGGCGGCCTCCTGAAGGCCGACCAGCCGGGCCGGCTTTCGATCAGCCGCGCGGCGCTGACGGGCGTCTCGGCCGACACGCCGACCACCCTGCCCTCGGAGGTGAACCCGAACGACACCTTCACCGACTTCGCCTACCAGGCCATGGAGAACCTGGCGTTCGACACGCTTGAGGTCACGGTGGCGAGCAAGGACGACGGGCGGCTGGGGATGCTGTTCCATATCGTCGGCCGCCATGATCCGCCAACGAAGCAGCGCATCCGGCTGACGTTGCTGGAGCTGATCCAGCGGAAATTCTTGGGCCGGAAGCTGCCGCTGCCGTCAGGCACGGGGGTGAACCTGACGCTCGATACGACCCTGAACCTGGACGACCTGATGGCCGACTGGGGGGAATTCCAGCGCGCCCGGACGCCCCAGGCGCCGAAACCGTGATGCAACAAACAGTTCAGGTCCGGTTCAGCCGTGACACTGTCGAATAGGAGACATGATGAGGTCCCACCCATGAGAGCCGCCTTCGCCGCCGCCCCCCTGCTCGCAGGGGCGTTGCTGGGCCTCGGCGCGTGCACCCCGACCGTGAGGGTCGAGGTCGCGCCGATCACCATTTATGCAAAGCTGGACGCCAACGTCCGCTTGCAGCTGGACGAGGACGTCAAAGCCCTCATCCAGAAAAACCCGAACCTCTTCTGAGGCTTGAGAGAGATGCAAAAGACCGATTTCTTCAACGTGGGCGCCGCCGTGCTGCTGGCGCTGGCCGCGGCTCCGCCCGCCGCCGTCGCCCAGACGGCCGCGGAAAAGGCCACCGTGGACGCGGCGAAGGCCGCCGGCGTGGTCGGCGAGCAGGCCGACGGTTTCCTGGGCTTCGTGAAGCCGGGCGATGCGGCCCAGCAGGCCGCCGTGGCCTCGATCAACGCCGGTCGCGCCCAGCTCTACCGGGAGGCCGCCGCCGAGAACAAGGTATCGGCCGCCGCCGCGGGCGCCTCGGCCTTCACCAACGTCATCCAGGGCCGCGTGAAGCCGGGCGAGTACTACAAGCCCGCGAACGGCGGTTGGACACGGAAGTAGGCCAGACAGCCGCCCGTCGCGGCGCCGGTCGTCAAGAGGCGGCGACGGGGACGGCGACCTCGTTGCGGCGCAGGGGCAACGGCGTCCACGGCGGATCGTAGAACCAGTAGACGGCCGCGCCCTTGACCCGCCAGCCCTGGGCCTTGGCGGCGGCAATGAGCTCCGCTTCGCGCTCGGCCATCCGCGCGGCGCTTGTGGAGCCGCTGAACCGAATCACGGCGTATCGCTCCGCCGGCAGGGTTCGCAGCGTCACATCCGCGTTGTTGGGCCGCGGCAGCGTGTCCATCGCATATGCCGCCGGCATGAAGAATTGGATCCGCCACCCCCCGGCGGTTGGCTCCTGGGCCACCGGCGAGGTCATGGCGATCTTCTCCGACGTGGCGGCCGCCTGCGCCACCGGAGCCGTCATGGCGACCGACTTGCGGGTTTGATTGTCCCCGAAGATGTACCCGGCGATCTTGCGGAAGCCGCGATTGCGCGCCGTGGACTCATCGCCCTGGACCACTGTCTCCGCGGCGATGAGCGCCGGATACTCGCGCAACTCTACGCGTCCGGCCTTCGCGAGCACCTCGTAGCGGGGCTGCTCCACCGACGCGCGGGAAGCGCCGGGCGCAAAGACCAGCAGCGCCGTCGCGGCGGCGACCCCCAGAGCGATCTGCAGCATGGTTCGTCTCCTGTCAGGACGCCGCGGGCCGGGCGGATCGCCAGCGGTCCAGAGCGCTCGGTATGTCCGTCAGATTCACCAGGGTGCGCACGCCGGGTTGCTGTGGACCCGTCAGCCCGGCGCCCGCACCGCCGACCCACAGGTCCATCCGCGCGGTCAGTCGCGCGCGCACCTCGGCGGTCATGGCCTGCGCGGTGGCGGCGGGGATCATCGCCGAGAATGACAAGGCCACGACATCTGCGCCGTAGGCTTCCGCCGCTTCGACGATCTGCTCAGGCGGCGTCTCGGTTCCCAGCGAGAAGCAGCGCGCTCCACCGAGGGTCAGCAGGCATTCCGCCATGAGAAGGCCCAGGGCGTGCGGTTCGCCGGGCACGGTTGTCATCAACACCCGCGGCCGAGCGGCTGCGGGCCGCGGCAGCCCCTCGATCGCCCCGCGCAGGACGCGGACCAGTTGTTCCGTGAAGAGGTGTTCCTCGTAGATGTTCAGCCGGCCGCCATACCAGGCTTCCCCAATCGCGTGGGTCAGGGGCGAAACGCTGTCCTGGACAAAACGGCTGAGGCCCTGCGCGTAGATCGCCGACTGCATGAGGTCGCGCAGCCCGTCGACGTCGTGCCGGCGCAGGCGGTCGAGCGCGTCTTCCACCCACACGCCGAGGCTGCCGTCATGAATCCTCCCCGACGCCGGGAAACGTGCGGACAGCGCCTCGAGCGACAGAGGCGCCAGCTTCGCCGGCCGCTCTCCGAGGTCGATCAAGCCTTTCATGAGTCTCAGCTTTTCAACGTCCTCGGTGCTGTAGACGCGATCGCCCGCCGCATCCCGGCAAGGCGCGGGAAAGCCATACCGACGCTCCCACACGCGCAGGGTCTCTTTGGCGACGCCGCTACGACGCTCGGCTTCGCCTATCGAGACCGTCGGGGCCGCGGGGGTTTTGGATAGCGTACTCATCTTGTCCTGGACATTTCTCACTTCGGCTCTAGTTTGTCCAGGACAATAGATCGCAGGAACCGCCATGAACGCCTTTGCGCCCACCGACCTTCCCGACGTCCAGGCCAGCGCCGACCGGCGCGGACAGCCCATTCAGCGCGTCGGCGTGCGCGGTGTGACCCACCCCGTCGCCCTGCTCACCGGGCAAGGTCCCTGCCCCACCGTGGCCGAGGTGGAAATGTACGTCGCCTTGCCGGCCGAGCAGAAGGGCACGCACATGTCGCGGTTCGTCGCCCTGCTCCAGGACCTTAGGCAGCCGCTCGACAGCGCGAGCCTGCCGGCCCTGATGGATGAAATGCTCGACCTGCTGGACGCGGACGGCGGTTACCTTTCGTTCTCGGCGCCGATCTTCCTGACCAAGCAGGCGCCAGTCTCCGGCATTTCCAGTCTCATGGACTACCGCGCGCGCCTGATCGCCGAGCACGTTGACGGCCGCACGACGGTGAGCCTGTCCGTGACAGCGCCCGTCACCAGCCTCTGCCCCTGTTCGAAGACGATCTCGCGGTACGGCGCCCATAACCAGCGGAGCCACATCACGATCACAGCTTCACTGGCGCAGGGAGTCCGCATGCTGCCCGACGACCTGATCCGGATCGCCGAGGACGCCGCCTCCTGCGAACTCTGGGGGCTCCTGAAGCGGGCCGACGAGAAATATGTCACCGAGCGCGCCTATGAGAATCCGAAGTTCGTCGAGGACCTGGTGCGCGACGTCGCGACCCGGTTGTCCGACGACCCGCGCGTGAGCCGCTACGAGGTCTCTTCCGAGAACTTCGAGTCAATCCACAACCATTCTGCCTACGCCTGGATGGAGGGTGCAGGCGCCGCCTAGACCCCTCGCGGCTACTCGGCTGGCAGCGGGCTCGCCGTCTTCGCGGCGGCGGCCAGCTGAGCCTTCCGTTCGCGGCGCCGCGCCGTGAGAATGTGCTCGGTGTAGCCGTTTGGTTGTTCGCGCCCCTTGAAGACGAGATCGAGCGCCGCCTGATAGGCAGATCCGCCTTCGTTGCCGGCCATGGGCGTGTAGTCCGGGTCATCGGCGTTCTGGCTGTCGACCACCTTGGCCATGCGGGCCATGGTCTCGCGCACCTGGGCCTCGGAGCAGACGCCGTGGTGAAGCCAGTTGGCGATGTGCTGGCTGGAGATGCGCAGGGTGGCGCGATCTTCCATCAGGCCGACGTCGTGGATATCGGGCACCTTCGAGCAGCCGACGCCGTGGTCGATCCAGCGGACCACATAGCCCAGGATGCCCTGGGCGTTGTTGTCGAGCTCCTGCTGCACGTCGGCCGGGCTCCAGTTGGACTTGGCCAGCGGCGGGGTGAGCAGTTCGTCCGTGCCGGTCACGGTTCCCGACGCCGCCATCTGAGCCTGCAGGGCCGGGACCTCGACCTCGTGATAGTGCAGCGCATGCAGCGCCGCGGCGGTGGGCGAGGGCACCCAGGCGGTGTTCGCGCCGGCCTTCGGATGGCCGATCTTGGCCTTCAGCATATCGGCCATCATGTCGGGCGCGGCCCACATGCCCTTGCCGATCTGGGCGCGGCCCTGGAACCCGGTCGCCAGGCCGATCTCGACGTTGCGGCGCTCGTAGGCGGGCAGCCAGGGTTCGGCCTTGATGGCGTCCTTGCGGGCGACCGGCCCGGCTTCCATGGCGGTGTGGATCTCGTCGCCGGTGCGGTCGAGGAAGCCGGTGTTGATGAACACCACCCGGTCCTTGGCGGCGGCGATGCAGGCCTTGAGGTTGGCGCTGGTGCGGCGCTCCTCGTCCATGATGCCGATCTTGACGGTGTTGCGGGCCAGCCCCAGAGCGTCCTCGACCAGATCGAACAGGCGGACCGCCAGGGCGACTTCGTCCGGCCCGTGCATCTTGGGTTTCACGACATAGACCGACCCCGCCGGGCTGTTGCGCCGCGCGCCCTTGAGGTCGTGCAGGGCGGCGGTGACGGTGATCAGCGCATCCACAGCGGTCTCGAACACCGGCTCGCCGTCGAAGCGGACCATGTCGGTGGTCATGTGGTGGCCGACGTTGCGGACCAGCAGCAGGCTGCGGCCCTTGAGCGTCAGCGGCTTGCCAGAGGGGGTGGCATAGGTGCGGTCGTCTTCCAGACGCCGCGTCTCGGTCCTTCCGCCCTTCTGGAAGCTGGCGGTCAGGTCGCCCCGCATCAGGCCCAGCCAGTTGCGGTAGACGTTCGTCTTGTCCTCGGCGTCGACGGCGGCGACCGAGTCCTCGCAGTCCTGGATGGCGGTCAGCGCGGCCTCGACCAGCAGGTCGGCGACGCCGGCCGGGTCGTCCTTGCCGATGTTGTGGGTGCGGTCGATCAGGATCTCGACGTGCAGGCCGTTGTGCTTGAGCAGCACGCCGGCGGGCTCATCGGCGTCGCCGCGCCAGCCCGCCAGCTGACCAGGCGTGGCGAGACCGGCTTCCTGGCCGTTCTCGAAGCGGACGTTCAAGTCGCCGTTGATGATCTCGTAGCTGACGGCGTCGGCGTGGCTGCGCAGCGTGAGAGGGGCGATCCGGTCGAGGAACGCGCGAGCGTAGGCGATCACCTTGGCGCCGCGCGTGGGGTCGTAGCCCTTGCCGCCGGTCGGCGGCTCCAGGGCGTCGGTGCCGTACAGCGCATCGTACAGGCTGCCCCAGCGGGCGTTTGCCGCGTTCAGCGCGTAGCGGCCGTTCGAGACGGGCACCACCAGCTGCGGGCCGGCCACCTGGGCGATCTCAGGGTCGACGTTCTGGGTGCCGATCTTGAAGTCGGCGGGCTCGGGCAGGAGGTAGCCGATGCTCTTCAGGAAGGCGGTGTCGTCGGCGACGTCGAAGGGCTGGCCGCGGCGGGCCTTCCAGCGGGCGTCGATCTTCTCCTGCAGCTCGTCACGGCGGCGCAGCAGGCCCACGTTGGTGGGGGTGAAGTCGGCCAGGATGGCTTCCAGCGACGACCAGAAGGCCTGCGGGCCCACGTCGGTCCCGGGAAGCAACTCGGTCTCCACGAAGGACTTCAGCAGGGCGTCGACGACGAGGCGGGGCGTGATGTTCATGGGCCGGACCGGGCTCTTGGAAACTTGGGAACGGTCGCATCATCCCCTGGGGGCGATGCGAAAAAAAGGGCGGCCCGAGACATCCCAGGCCGCCCGTCGGACATGATGAACCGGCGCGCGGGTTACGCGAACTGGTTCATCGTGTTGTGCACGCCGCCGGCCTTCAGGGCCGCTTCGCCGGCGAAGTATTCCTTATGGTCGTCGCCGATGTCGGAGCCCGACATGTTCTGGTGACGCACGCAGGCGATGCCTTCGCGGATCTCCTTGCGCTGCACGCCGGCGACGTAGCCCAGCATGCCCTGGCTGCCGAAGTACTCCTTGGCCAGGTTGTCGGTGGAGAGCGCGGCCGTGTGGTAGGTCGGCAGCGTGATCAGGTGGTGGAAGATGCCCGCGCGCTTGGCCGCGTCCTTCTGGAAGGTGCGGATCCGCTCGTCGGCCTCGGCCGCCAGCTCGGTGGCGTCGTAGTCGACGCTCATCAGGCCGTCGCGGCTATAGGCCGACACGTCCTTACCGGCCGCCTTCCAGGCGTCGTACACCTGCTGGCGGAAGTTGAGCGTCCAGTTGAACGACGGGCTGTTGTTGTAGGCCAGCTTGGCGTTCGGGATGACTTCGCGGATGCGGTCGACCATGCCCGCGATCTGCTCGATGTGGGGCTTTTCGGTTTCGATCCACAGCAGGTCGGCGCCGTTCTGCAGCGAGGTGATGCAGTCGAGGACGCAGCGGTCGGCCCCCGTGCCTTCGCGGAACTGGAACAGGTTGGACGGCAGGCGCTTCGGACGCAGCAGCTTGCCGTTCCGGTTCAGGATCACTTCGCCGTTCTTCAGGTCGGCCGGAGCGATCTCTTCGCAGTCGAGGAAGCTGTTGTACTGGTCGCCGATATCGCCCGGCGTGGTGCTGACGGCGATCTGCTTGGTCAGGCCGGCGCCCAGGCTGTCGGTGCGGGCGACGATGATGCCGTTGTCGACGCCCATTTCGAGGAAGGCGTAGCGCAGGGCGCGGATCTTCGCGAGGAAGTCCTCGTGCGGAACCGTGACCTTGCCGTCCTGGTGGCCGCACTGCTTTTCGTCGGAGACCTGGTTCTCGATCTGGAGGGCGCAGGCGCCCGCCTCGATCATCTTCTTGGCCAGCAGATAGGTGGCCTCCGCGTTGCCGAAGCCGGCGTCGATGTCGGCAATGATCGGAACGACGTGGGTCTCGTAGTTGTCGATCGCGTCGATCAGCTTCTGTTCCTTGGCCTTGTCGCCGGCCGCGCGGGCCGCGTCGAGATCGCGGAACATGCCGCCCAACTCACGGGCGTCGGCCTGCTTCAGGAAGGTGTAGATCTCTTCGATCAGCGCGGGCACCGAGGTCTTCTCGTGCATCGACTGGTCGGGCAGCGGGCCGAAGTCCGAGCGCAGCGCGGCGACCATCCAGCCCGACAGGTAGATGTAGCGGCGCTTGGTGGTGCCGAAGTGCTTCTTGATCGAGATCAGCTTCTGCTGGGCGATGAAGCCGTGCCAGCAGCCCAGCGACTGGGTGTAGTTGGCCGGATCGGCGTCGTAGGCGGCCATGTCGGCGCGCATGATGCTGGCGGTGTACTTGGCGATCTCTAGGCCGGTCTTGAAGCGGTTCTGGAGACGCATACGCGCCACCGACTCGGCGCTGATGCCATCCCAGGGGCCTTCCTTGCTCTTGATGAGCTGGCCCATCTCGATGATGTGGTCTTGGTACGCCATGTGCCGGATCCCCTGGCAGAAAGAGAAGTTGGCGGCGGCGTAACCCGCGGGGCGGGCGCCCGGCGAGAGCGTCCTTGGTCTAGCTGTCATACTTTACAAGATTTCTCTGTAATGTTGTAAAGACTTACACGCCGCGACTTTACAGGAGGCCCCGATGGCTGCCGACCGCCGGCTCTATGTCGGACCCAGCCTGCGGCGCCTTCGCCGCGACCTGGGCCTGACCCAGTCCGACATGGCCGCGGACCTCGAGATCTCACCGTCCTATGTGGCGCTGCTCGAGCGCAATCACCGGCCCCTCAGCGCCGAGCTGCTGCTGCGGCTGGCGCGGACCTACAAGATCGACATGGACGCCCTGGCGGGCGACGCCTCGGCCGACGACATCGCGCGGCTGCAGGCGGTGCTGAAGGACCCGATGTTCGCCGACATCGACCTGCCCAGCCTGGAAGCCGCCGACGTCACCACCAACTTCCCGGGCGTGACCGAGGCCCTTCTGCGCCTCTACACGGCCTATCGCGAGGAACAGCTGGCGCTGGCCGATCGGGGCGTGGCGATCGACGCGGGCCAGCCGGCGGGCGTCGATCCTTCCGATCCGGTGGCGGAGTCGCGGCGGTTTCTGGAGGCGCGGCGCAACAGTTTCCCCAGCCTGGACGATGCGGCCGAGCGGCTGGCCCAGCAGGTGGCTCAGCACGACGGCCTGGCCGGCTACTTCAAGGCTCGCCATGGCCTGCGGGTGCGCCGGCTGCCGCCGGAGGTGATGGTGGGCTCGACGCGAAGGCTGGACCGTCACCGCCGCGAAGTGCTGCTGAGCGACGAGCTGGACAACGCCAGCCAGACGTTCCAGCTGGCGTTGCAGCTGGCCTACCTGGAACTTGAGGACGACGTCGCCGCCATCGCCGCCGACGGCAGCTTCGCCACCGAGAGCGGCGAGCGGCTGACGCGCCGGGCGCTGTCCAGCTATGCGGCGGCGGCCCTGCTGATGCCCTACACGGCTTTCGCGAGGGCGGTGGAGGCGCGGCGCTACGACCTGGAGGCGCTATCGCGGCAGTTCGGGGCCAGCTTCGAGCAGGTGGCCCATCGGTTGACGACATTGCAGAAGCCCGGACAGGAGCGCGTGCCGTTCTTCTTCATCCGGGTGGACGAGGCCGGCAACATCTCCAAGCGGCTGGACGGGGCGGGCTTCCCGTTCGCGCGGCATGGCGGCGGCTGTCCGCTGTGGAACGTCCACCAGGCCTTCCGCACGCCGCGCCAGGTGGTGACGCAGTGGCTGGAACTGCCGGACGGGCAGAAGTTCTTCTCGGTGGCGCGGACGGTGACCGCGGGCGGCGGCGGCTATGGGAAGGTGCGGGTCGAGCGCGCTATCGCCCTGGGCTGCTCGGCCGAGCACGCGGGGCGGCTGGTCTATACCGACGGCCACCCGCAGGGACCCGAGCACGCGACGCCGATTGGGGTCACCTGCCGGATTTGCCACCGCACCGAATGCACCGCCCGCTCAGCGCCCCCGATCGGCCGTCAGATCCTCCCGGACGACATTCGCCGCACCAGCGCGCCGTTCGGATTCTCGGACAACTAGCTCTTCCATTAGTCTGGCGACGGCCGGCGCCGCGGGCTCTCCGGGACGGGGCGCCGCCTCGAAAACGCCGTACGGCCCGCAAGTCTTCAGATCCCGGTCTGTTTGTCCCTCATGGTTCGGCGCAAGGACTCGCGCGGAGCGGGCCGCCAGGGTCGGCCAGCCGACGTTTATCCTTGGCGGGACTGGGGATTTCGGGGAAAACCGTCGTTGCAAAGGAGAAACAAGAAAGACATGGCCCCACGTAGCGCCGCGGCGAAGTCCACGGACCGGTTCGAACGCAAGCGTGAGGCGATCCTCGATGCGGCGACCCAGATCCTGAACCGCAAGGGAATCAAAGGCCTGACCCTGGGCGACACGGCCGCCGCGGTCGATCTATCGACGACCAGCGTCACCTACTATTTCAAGCGCAAGGACGACCTGGCGGCGGCCTGCATCACCCGCGGAATCGAGACGCTGCACGATATCGCCGACCTGGCGACCCGGTCGGGCACGCCGGCCGAGCGGCTGCACAACTTCCTGACCCGCTATCTCGACACGCTGGCCCGCGTGACGGCCGGAAAGGCCGCGCCGCTGCCGATCATTTCCGAGCTGCGGGCGCTCACATCGCCGCGGCGCGAAGAGGTGGCCACCGCCTACGGCCGGCTGTTCCGCAAGGCGCGGCAGATCTTCGACCACCCCGACCTCATCTGGATGTCGCGCGGCCGGCGCACGGCGCGCACCCGCATTGTGCTGGAGCAGGTGTTCTGGGGCGGCGCCTGGCTGTCGAAGTACGACCCCGAGGACTATCCGCGCATCCGTGACCGGATGGTCGACATCCTGTTGCACGGCATCGCCACCGAGCGCGACGAATGGGCGCCTGCCGGCATCGACATGGACCAGCTGGCGGCGCGGGACGGCCCCGAGCTGGCGCGCGAGACGTTCCTGCTGGCGGCCACGCGGCTGATTAACCTGCGCGGCTATCGCGGCGCGTCGGTGGACAAGATCTCGGCCGAGCTGAACGTCACCAAGGGCAGCTTCTACCACCACAACGAGGCCAAGGACGACCTGGTGGTCGCCTGCTTCGAGCGCAGCTTCGAGGTGATGACGCGCGCCCAACGGATGGCCATGGAGCTGCCGGGCAGTCAATGGGACAAGGTGTCGGCCTGCGCCGCGGCGCTCGCGGAATTCCAGCTGTCGGACCACGGCCCCCTGCTTCGGACCAGCGCGCTGACCGCTCTGCCGGAACAGATGCGCAAGGTGATGGTCGAGCATTCGAACCGGGTGTCGGACCGTTTCGCCTCGATGATCTCGGACGGCATAGCCGAGGCGTCGCTGCGGCCGGTGGATCCGTTCATCGCCGCCCAGATGCTGAACGCCACCCTGAACGCGTGCGCCGAACTGGGCTACCTGGTCCCGGACGTGCGGCCCAAGGCGGCGGCCTCGGTGTTTGTGCGCCCGCTGCTGATGGGCATCTTCGAGCGGTAGCTGCGCGGAGGTCAGGCGCGCAGGTGGCGATTGCGCGGCCGCCCGGGCCGGCGCTCGGGAAGCGACGGGAGGTCGCCCTCCAGCGTCTTAACGCCGACGCCCAGCCGGGTCGCGACGTCGCTCCGGGCCTCGTCGGGCAAGGCCGCGAAGGCGCGGCGCAGCGCCAGGAGGCATTCGGCGCGGTAGGGCGAGGCCGGCACGCGCCAGGCGACGCCGCAGGCCTGGAAGCAAGCGACGTCTTGTCCTGCCAGGACCGCGTTCAGGTGACCGGTCAGTTCCGGCAGATGGTCGCGCGCTACGAGGGCCAGCAGGGGATCGAGGTCTGCCGGCGCCTCGACGATGTCGGCGGCACCCGACAGGTCATGGGGGCCGATGCTCCAGAGACGGGCGGTCCACGCCAGCACCGCGGGGGCCGTCTCACGTATCAGGGCGCCTGGCGTCGGATCGCTGGCGAAGTGCCGGAACATGGAGCCGAACAGGCCGAAGTCGGCTTCGCAGGGGCGCGGGCCCAGAAGGAAGGGGCGGCTGGCGAGCACCGGCTCCAGTACGGAAAGCACCTCCCCGTAGAGGCGTTCGATGGCCGGGGCCGTTTCGCGGGTGACGCCGTCCCGCGCCAGGAACTCTCGCCGCTGGCGGGCGCGGATGGCGAGGTCGCGGAGCCAGAAGGGGCCTGGAACGTCCCGCAGCAGGGTGCGGGCGATCTGACGGCTCATCAGCCGGGCGTCCTCCACGAAGGCCCAGCGATAGTAGAGGGCCGGGCGCCACAGCCACTCGTCGAACGCGTCCTCCAGCAGCAAGCTGATGAAGGCGGCGGCCGGCGCGATGGGGCGCAGGCGCGGTCCTGCTCCCGCATCCTCGAACCGACGGATGATCGCGGTCGTGTCGGTGAGCCAGCCGCCGTCCGGGGTCTCCAGCTGCGGCATCTGCGCGATCCCGGTGGCGCGGGCGCAGGCGCGGAAGTCGGCCGTGTCCATCTCGACGAACCGGAAGGGGACCCCCTTTACTCTGAGGTAGGCCTCAAGCTTGCCCGTGAAATAGGACAGCTTCAGGCCGTGCAGCACATGGACGCCGCCGCTCACCGCCGGGCCCTGCGCCGCCGCCACAGGAGAACTCCGAGTCCGACCAGAAGCAGGGCGACAGCGCCGCCGGCCATGACGGCGATGGAGCCTTTCTGCCGACCGAGAGCGTTCGCCACCAGTTGCTGCTGGGTGGTGTAGCCGGGCGGCAGCTTGGCGACGCCGACCCGGGCCTCGTAGGCGGCGTAGTCCTTGAGCATCTCGCGCAACAGCTCGGGCCGGTCCCGGGCGAGGTCGAGGGTCTCTCCCGGGTCGACGGCAAGATCGTAGAGGCGCCATTGGCCGTCGCCCACCGGCGGCATCACCCGGGTGATCTTGAGGCTTCCGCGGAACAGGGCCGCATTGCCCGAGACCTCGATGCCCACCGGCTCATGGTCGGCCCGGACGGTCTTCGCTTCGCCGTTCAGGACGGGCCTCAGGCTGCGGCCATCCATGGCCGCGCCGGCCGGGTTGGCCGTGGCGCCGGCCAGGTCGACCAGGGTCGGCGTGACGTCGGTGACGAACACGGGGGCGCCGATCCGGGCGCCGGCCTTCACGCCGGGGCCGGACAGGATCAGGGGCACGCGCAGGCCGCCCTCGGTGGTGTAGAACTTGTACAGTCGGCTTGGCGCCGCCAGGGCGAGCGCCCAGTCGCGGCCGATGAAATTCAGACTGCCCGGCTCCCCCAGCCCGTCCAGCCGCCAGGCGTAGCCGTTGAGGGGCATCCAGATGTTCATGCCGGGCGCATGCACCGGATCGCTGAACTCCGGACCATTGTCGGAGGTGACCACGAACAGCGTGTTGTCCAGCTCGCCCCGATCCTCCAGGTGCCGCATCAGTCGGCCGATGCTGGCGTCCATGGACTCCAGCATGCCGGCATAGACCTCCATGGCCCGGGCGTAGACGGCCCGCTCCTCTGGCGTCAGCGCCTCCCACGCGCGCGCGTCCTGTGGCATGCCGGTGGTGGGCGCGTCGGGCGGTATCAGGCCAAGGGACTTGGCGCGGGCGTTGCGCGCCGCCCGCATCGCCGCCCAGCCCGCGTCGAAGCGGCCCTTGTAGCGATCCGATACCGCCTTGGGCGCTTGGACCGGGATGTGCACCGCCTGGAAGGCCAGGTACGCGAAGAAGGGCTGCGCGCCGGCCGGCTTCTCGTCGATATAGGTCCGCAGGCGGTCCACCAGCAGGTCCGACGAGTAGAACCGCTTGGGCATCGTGGCCGGCTTGCCGTCCTCGAACCAGGGCGCCTCGGTGTAGTAGGGCATGTAGGGCTTGGGGGCCCAGTTGTCGGCGCCGGACGCATCGAGCGCCAGGGACCGATCGAAGCCGTGGCTGTTGGGCAGGGCCCCCTCGCCGTGCCCCAGATGCCATTTGCCGGCCATCAGGGTGCGGTAGCCCTCGGCCTTGAGCCGGTCGGCGATGGTGAGCACGCCGGGCTCGATCTTCAGGCCGTAGCCGCGCTTGTCTTTCTGGGAGGGCGGCAGGATCTCCTCGATGGTCGCCACCCCGGCCCGGTGGTTGTCCACGCCGGTCAGCAGCATGGCCCGCGACGGCGAGCAGAGCGGCGAGGTATGGTAGTTGGTGAACATCGCCCCCGAACGCGCCAGTTGGTCGATGTGCGGCGTGCGGGCCTCGCCGCCGAAGGCGCCAAAGTCCATCAGGGCCGCATCGTCCACCAGGATGAGCACGATGTTCGGGCGTCGGGCGGCCGGCGCCTGCGGGATCGCGCTCGGCGCGACCGCGGTCTGCGACAGCGCCGCGGGCGCCGGGCTCAGGGCGATCAGGCCCGCCAGACTGAAGCCGGCGAGACGGCATCCGATGGCGCAGCGCATGACGTCCCCCGAGATCATTGGCGCGTGATTGTGGCATACATAGTGCCACAAGTCAGCGGTGCGGGCGCGATGGCTAGGCCTTCTGCTGTGGGATCTCGCCTGAGCCCACGCCTGGCCCGGCTTCGGCGGCGGCGACTTCGCCGGCGGCGTCTCGGGCTTTGAGGACCTCAAGGTTCTCCAGGTGCTTCTTGCGGTTGATGGTGTAGGCCGAGATCAGGCCGATGCCGACGGCGTAGAAGCCGACGATCATCGGGATGTAGGCCAGGCCCAGGTTGCGCAGGACCTCTTCGGGCACCTGGCCGGGCCGGGCCTTTTCGCCGAACCCGACGAAGGCCAGGACGCCGGTCGCCACCAGGATGCCGCCGCTGGAGGTGGCCTTGCGCAGCAGGTTGTTGGCCGAAAGCAGCAGGCCCTCGGAGCGGCGGCCGGTCTTCACCTCGGCGTCCTCGACCACGTCGGCTATCAGCGAGGCCAGCAGGATGGCGATGATGCCGGCCAGCGTGGCGTTGATGATCTCCTCGCCGTAGAGCAGCCAGAGCAGTTCAGGCGTGCCGTTGGCGGGGGCGAGGTCCAGCAGACGCAGCGACACGGGCGTGATGTGGACGGCCACCGCGGCGATGAAGGTGAAGATGGCGCCCCACTTCTTGCCCATCCACTTGCCGACGAAGGGCGCCAGGAACACCCCGATGAAGCCGCCGACCACGCTCATCGTGGCGAGGCCCGCCAGCTGCCGCTGCGAGAGCTCCCAGAAGTAGAGGCCGAAGTAGATCTCCAGCCCGTTGCGGGCGCCGACCCCCACCGCCACGAACATGCTGGCCAGCGCCATGGCGATGAACGAGCGGTTGTTCAGCGTGTGGAACATCTCCACCGCCATGCCCTTGAGCGTGACCGTCCGCGTGGGGGCCTCTGACAGATAGGGGATGCAGTGGGCGGTGCCGAACACCGAGATCAGGATGGTCACGAAGATGATGATCGCGCCGGTCAGCGAGTATCCGAAGTAGCCTTCTCGGGCGAGCACGCCGCCCGTGCCGTCGGGATGCTTCTTCAGGAACCATTCGTAGGCGGCGATGGTCATGCCCAGGCCGCCGGCGACCAGGAAGAAGTGGCGCAGCGCCATCAGGTTGGTGCGCTCGTCGTAGCCTTTGGCCAGCTCGGGCGCGAGGGCCTGGTGCGGCAGCTCGAAGAAGGTGTCGAAGAAGCGCACGGCGAAGATCAGGACCATCAGGTAGAGGCCCAGCGCCTCGTCGGTCCACCCGATGGGCGGGTTCCACAGCATGAAGAAGCAGACCGCATAGGGCAGGGCGGCGGCCAGCATGAACGGGTGGCGGCGTCCCCAGCGCGTCCGGACGTTGTCCGAGATCTGCCCCAGGATGGGGTCGAGCACGGCGTCGAGCAGCAGCGCCATGGCCAGGATGCCGCCCACCATCTGGGGCGGCAGGCCGACCACCTGGTTGTAGAAGATCACCAGGAACGTCGAGAGCGCCCGGAGCTTCAGGTTGGTGGCGGTAGAGCCGACCGCATAGGCCAGCTTGGTGGCGAACCCGAGGCGTGGCGCATCCTGCGCGCCGGCGGCGGCCTTCATTCAACGTTCCTCCCGCGGGGGTCGGCGTAAGCGTCTATGCGCCCATCCGCCGGCCCGAAGGGGTCACGCTAACCCAGGGGCAGCGCCGGCTGTTTTCGCTGCGGACACATTGTCCGGTCGCTGGTGCTCGCGGTGACGCTCGATGTCCTCGGGCTCCTCGTGGTCCAGGTCGCGCAGCTCGGTCCGGGCTCCGGTGGTGGCTCGCAGCAACTCGTCGAGCTTGGCCTGGATGGCCTGGGTGTCGCGATGGGCCGCGCGCTGGATGAACAGGGTCATGAACCACGCGCCCAGCGCGGCGCCGCCGTGCATGTCGAAGCTGCCGGGATCGAAGACCAGCCAGGCGACGACGTAGAGACTGACGGCGACGAAAGCGATGGGCCGGGCGGTGACGACACCCAGCTCGGTGAGAGCGCGACGGAAGAGGTTGGCCATCCGCCGCGAACGCGGGGACAGCCCAGCCTGTTCCGGATCAGCCCGCGACCAGGATCACCTTGCCGACGTGGGCGCCGCCTTCCAGGTGGGCGTGGGCGGCCGCCGCGTCCTCCAGCGGGAAGGTCTTGTCCACCTGCGGCTTGATCTTGCCGGCGGCGATCCAGGGCCACACGACCCGTTCGATCTCGGCGGCCAGGCGGGCCTTCTCGTCGGCGTCGCGCGGGCGCAGCGTGGAGCCGGTGATCACGGCGCGCTTCATCATGATCCGGAAGATCGGGATGTTGAGTTCGGCGCCGCCCAGGGCCGCGATGAAGACGATGCGGCCGCCGGTGTTCAGCGCATCCAGGTTCTTCGCGACATAGTCGCCGCCCACCATGTCGAGCACCACGTCGACGCCGCCCTCGCGCTTGGCGACCTCGGCGAAGTCCTCGGCGGTGACGTCGACCGCCACGTCGGCGCCCAGGGCCAGCGCGGCCTTGGCCTTGTCTGCGCCGCGGCCGGTGGCGATCACCCTGGCGCCGGCGGCCTTCGCCATCTGGATGGCGGTGACCCCAATGCCCGAGGTTGCGCCGTGCAGCAGCAGGGTCTCGCCGGCCTTCAGGCCGCCGTGCTCGAAGACGTTGGCGTAGACGGTGAAGACGGTCTCGGGCAGGCCCGCGGCGTCCTCGAAGCTGAAGCCCGCCGGGATCGGCAGGGCATGGCGCGCATCGACCACGGCGTACTCGGCGTAGCCGCCGCCGCCCAACAGCGCGGTGACCTTGTCGCCCGCCTTCCAGCGCCCGGCGGCCACGGCCACCTCGCCCGCGACCTCGAGACCCAGCGTGTCGGGCGCGCCGGGGGGCGGGGGATACATGCCCAGCCGCTGGACGATGTCGGGACGGTTCACGCCGGCGGCGCGCACCTTGATGAGGATTTCGCCCGGCTTGGGCTGCGGCCGCGGAATGCGGACGGGCTTCAGCGCCGAAGCAGGGCCTCGCCCGCCTTCGACGGCGATGGCGGTCATGGTCTCGGCTTCGGTGGAAGAGGTCATGGATCGTCCTGAATCTTGCGTTGTGAGCCCGTAGACGGTCAGATAGCCCTGCAATAGGGGGACGCAAAGGGAGGGTTCGGTATGGATGAACCTGCTGACGTCCGGGTCGGCCGTGGCCAGAGGCTCGTCGAAGCCTGCCGCGAGGACCTCGACCTGTACTCCGTTTCCGAGCTGGAGGAACGCCTGGAGATCCTGGCGGCCGAGCGCGAACGTGTGAGCGCCCAGATCGACAAGAAACGATCAGGCCGCGCCGCCGCCGACGCCCTCTTCGCACCCCGCGCCGGCTGAACACCCGGTGGCATGGCCGTTGCAGCGGCCGGTCATCCGCGACGTTTTCGTTCAGAGCGTGGAAACCACATCCGATGTAGAGTGGGGCCGATGCAGGACACCCTTAAGCCCGACTGGCGCGACGACGTGATCCAGGACTTCGCCAGGTCCGAGCTGTTCGAACGCACCTTCCAGGAAGGCATGGAGCTGGTCGAGGAGACCGCCTCCTACCTCGACGGCGAAGGTCGCCAGGAATCCAAGCTGCTGTCGCGCAACGCCGCCCTGGCGTACGCGGCCGAGAGCATGCGGCTGACCACGCGCCTGATGCAGGTGGCCTCGTGGCTTCTCGTCCAGCGCGCTGTGCGCGAGGGCGATATGGCCCCGGCGGCGGCGTGCGAGGATCGCTACCGCCTCAACGCCGACGAGGTTTCTCGCAAGGACTCCGAGACGGCGCGCAGCGAGCTGCCCCGCGGCCTCACGGGGCTCGCGGACCGCGCCGAGCGGCTCTACGAGCGCGTCCGCCACCTGGACCGCCGCATGTACCTGGACAGCCAGACCGCCGAGCCTGCCAATCCGGTCCTGGGCCAACTGGATCGCCTGAAGAGCGCCTTCGGGGGCTGACGCCCTTATGGCGGCGGTGCGAAGCGACGCGCTCAGTGCGCGCCGCAGGCGCTGTCTTGTTTAACCACGAACTACACGAACCACACGAACGGAGCCTGCTGCCCGCAGGGCTTGGGTCGTTTGAGCGTGTTCGTGTGGTTCCTGTGGTTCGTGGTCAATCTATCGGCGCTGACGCGCCACCGCGGCTAAAGGCTCGCGTACACGAAAAAACGCCGCGAAGGAGGTCCCCTCGCGACGTTCTTGAAGCTCAGAAGTTGGCTTTCGCCTACTTGCGCGTGAAGGCGCCGAACTTGGCGTTGAAGCGCGACACGCGGCCGCCGCGGTCCAGCATCTGGTGGCCGCCGCCGGTCCACGCCGGGTGGGTCTTCGGATCGATGTCCAGGTTCAGCGTGTCGCCTTCCTTCCCGTAGGTGGAACGCGTCTTGTACGTGGTGCCATCGGTCATCACGACGGTGATGAAGTGATAGTCGGGATGGATGTCTTGTTTCATCGAACGGACGCCTGACGTATGGAGCGGCCGAATTTGGCCGGCCGCCCGAGAAGGGCGGTGAAATTGGAAGCCGCGCGTATAGAGAAGCGCGGGGCGGAATGCAAGGTACGATGCGATGAGTGAGCCGGCGTCACAGACTTCCGCGGCGAGCGCCGCAGCGGAAGGCCGGCCCAGCGAGGGCCAGGCGCTGGCGCAGAGTCTCGCCGAGAGCGCGGCCAAGCGCGGCAAGAGCCGCAACATCGGCGCCCTGCGACGCCTGGCCCCCTTCGTGGCCGCCCACTGGGGCCGGGGCGCCGGCGCGTTCGTCTTCCTGCTGCTGTCGAGCGCCGCGACCCTGGGCATGTCGGGCGCGATCCGGCTGGTGGTGGACCACCTGACCGACGCGGGACTCTCGGCGGCCGACGTCGACCGGCGCTTCCTGGTGGTGGGGGCGGTGGCCGCGACGCTGGCGATCGCGACGGCCATGCGGTTCTACTTCGTCACCAGCCTGGGCGAGCGCGTGGTGGCCGACCTGCGCAAGGCCACCTACGCCCATATCCTGAAGCTGGACCCGGCGTTCTTCCTGCAGACGCGCACGGGCGAGGTGCTGAGCCGGCTGACCACCGACATCGCCATCGTCGAGACGCTGCTGGCCACCTCGATCTCGGTGGCGATCCGCAACCTGCTGATCCTGGTGGGCGCGCTGATCCTGCTGGTGTTCGTGAGCGCGCACCTGACGGGCCTGGTGCTGCTGACTTTCCCCTTCGTCCTGGCCCCGCTGTTCCTGTTCGGCCGCCGGGTGCGCAAGCTGACCAGCTCGGCCCAGGACCGGTTCGCCGACGCGGTGGGCTCGGCCGGCGAGAGCCTGGATGCGCTGGAGACCGTGCAGGCCTTCGGCCGCGAGCGGGCGGCCGCCGAGCGCTTCGGCGGCGCGGTGGAGACCGCCTTCAAGGCGCAGATGAACCGCATCACCACGCGCGCGATGATGACGGCCGCGGTGATCATCCTGGTGTTCGGCGGCATCGTCGGCGTCTTCTGGCTGGGCGTGCACGCGGGCCTGCGCGGTGACATCAGCTGGGGGGCGCTGTTCCAGTTCGCCTTCCTGTCCGTGATGGCCGCCAGCTCGGTGGGCGCACTGGGCGAGACCTGGGGCGACGTGCAGAAGGCCGCCGGCGCCATGGAGCGGGTGGGCGAGCTGCTGGACGCGCGTCCAGGCGTCGCCGCGCCCGCCAACCCCACGGCCTTGCCGGTCCCGCCGCAGGGCGCCGTGGCGTTCGAGGCTGTGACCTTCGCCTACCCCGGGCGACCCGACGCGCCGGCGCTGAAGGACTTCACGCTGAGCGTGCGGCCGGGCGAGCGGGTGGCGCTGGTGGGGCCATCGGGCGGGGGTAAGAGCACGGTGTTCCGGCTGCTGCTGCGCTTCTACGATCCGCAGGCCGGGCGGGTGCTGCTGGACGGCGTCGACCTGCGCCAGGCCGATCCGGCCGAGGTTCGCGCCCGCATGGCCCTGGTGGCCCAGGAGAGCCCGCTGTTCTCGGGCTCGGCCGCCGAGAACATCCGCTTCGGACGCGATGGGGCCAGCGATGAGGACGTCCAGGCCGCGGTCCGCGCGGCCCAGGCCGAGGGCTTTCTGTCGAGCCTGCCCGAGGGCCTGCAGACCCGGGTCGGCGACCGCGCGCGCACGCTGTCGGGCGGCCAGCGCCAGCGACTGGCGATCGCGCGGGCCCTGATCCGCGAGGCGCCGATCCTGCTGCTGGACGAGGCCACCAGCGCCCTTGACGCCGAGAACGAGCACCTGGTGCAGCGCGCGCTGGACGAGGCGATGCAGGGGCGCACCACCCTGGTGATCGCCCACCGCCTGGCCACCGTCCTGAAGGCCGACCGCATCGTCGTGATGGACGGCGGGCGCGTGGTCGAGGAAGGCACGCACGACGAGCTGGTCGCGAAGAAGGGGCTGTACGCGCGGCTGGCCGCGCTGCAGTTCGAGGCGGCTTAGAGGCTGCCAGTTCCTCCCCCTGCGGGCGAGGACCTAGCCTCGCACCTTCACCGCCAGACCGGGAAAGTCGCTGAATACGCCATCGACGCCGGCGGCATAGAGCGCCTTCAGCACGGCCTCGGCGTCGCCGTGGTCGGCGGGCTTGTCGCCGCGCTTCAGCTTGGCCGGCAGAAACTGGTTCTCGGCGCGGACGGTCCAGGGGTGGACCTGCAGGCCCGCGGCGTGGGCGTATTCCACCAGCTTGGTGGGCGAACCCAGGCCGCCATCGACGATCGGCACGACCAGCGGCCACTCCGGGCCCAGGCCGTCGGCGAAGGCGGCGATGGCCTTCAGGTCTTCCGGCGTCTTCGTGGGAACGGCGGCGCCCTCGCGGGCCACCAGCATCACACGGCGCGCCTTGGACATCGTCTTGAAGGTCTTCAGCGGCCCGTCCTCGAAGCACTGGACGAAGACCGGGGCGTCGCGGCGGTCGAGGCCGTTCTTCTTCAGCAGGTCGGCCAGGCGCTTCTCGATCGGCAGGTTGATCCCGGAGAAGTACGTCGGGTGCTTCATCTCGGGGTAGACGCCGATGGTGCGGCCGGTCCGCCTGGTCTCGGCCTTGGCGAAGTCGACCACCTCCTGGAAGGTCGGGATCGTCTCCTGGCCGTCGAACTTCGCGCTGCCGGGGCGCAGCGCGGCCAGGCGCTCGTTGCAGCGCAGGGTCTTCAGTTCGGCCAGCGTGAAGTCCTCGGTGAACCAGCCGTCGATGAGCTCGCCATCGATGCGCTTCATGGCCTTGCGCGCGCGGAACTCGGGCCGGGTCGCGACGTCGGTGGTGTAGCGGATCTCGTTCTCGTGGCGGACCACGAGGTGGCCGTCCTTGGTGACCACAAGGTCGGGCTCGATGAAGTCGGCCCCTTGCTCCACGGCCAGGCGATAGGCGGCCAGGGTGTGCTCGGGCCTTTCGCCGCTGGCGCCGCGGTGGGCGATGACGATGGGCTTCGCAGGCTTTGCGAAGGCGGGCGCGGCGGCGAGCGCCGGGGCGGCGAGACCGGTGGCGGCGAGGGTGCGGCGGGTGATCATGCCGCCATACTAGCCGCTATTTTGCGGCAGTCAGGCGACTGAGCAGCTGCGGGTGCAGATCGAGGTTGCCGGCGCAGATCGAGCCCTTGGTCAGGATGTCGGACCCGCCGTCGGCGTCGGTCACCTTGCCGCCCGCCTCGGTCACCAGCAGCACGCCGGCCGCCAGGTCCCAGGGCTTCAGGTCACGCTCCCAGTAGCCGTCGAAGCGCCCGGCGGCGACCCAGGCCAGGTCGAGCGAGGCGGCGCCGAAGCGGCGGACGCCGGCCACACGCTGGCTGATCTGGTGCAGTTCCTTGAGGAAGGTCGCGTGTTGGCCATGGCCCAGGAAAGGGATGCCGGTGGCGAACACCGCCTCGTCCATGTGCTTCCGCGCGGCGACCCGCAGGCGCTTGTCGTTGACGAAGCAGCCCTTGCCCTTCTCGGCCCAGAACGTGTCGTTGGTGATCGGATTGTGGGTCAGGGCGGCCACGACCACGCCCTCGCGCTCGAGCGCGATGTTGATGGCGAAATGCGGGATGGCGTGCAGGAAGTTGGTGGTGCCGTCGAGGGGATCGACGATCCAGCGGTGAGTCTTGTCCGAGCCCTCGATCATCCCGCGCTCTTCGCCCAGGAAACCGTAGCCGGGCCGCGCCTTGGTCAGCGCCTCGAACAGCACCTGCTCGGCTTTGAGGTCTGCAGCCGAGACGAAGTCGGCCGGGGCCTTCTTGGCGACCTGCAGTTCGGCGAGTTCGCCAAAGTCACGGTTGAGCCCGCGCGCGGCCTTGCGCGCAGCGTCGCTCATCACCTTCAGGAGGGCGGATTGGGTGCTCACGGTTTCAAAAGATCTCGGGCGAAATTGGGCGCGGAACCTAGTGCCGGGGGTCGCCCGGCGCAAGCCGCGTCGCTAAGCTCTACCGCATGCACGACGATGTGACGCGTGAGGCCCGGTGTTTCTGCGGTGACCTGCGGCTGACCCTCAAGGGCGATCCCTTCTATGTCTCGAGCTGCGCCTGCACTCGCTGCCAGCGGCGGACGGGCGGCTTTTTCGGGGTGACCGTCTATGTTCGGCCCGAACAGATTCTCGAGCGGTCCGGCGAAACGCGGACGTTTCACCTGACCGACGGCTCGACCACCTTCCACCGCTGCGCGCACTGCGGGACCAGCATGTGGTGGGTCCCGGACGGCGAGGATGACGTGATCGGCCTGGCCGGCGGCTGCTTCGTCGGTCAGGGCCTGCCGGCGCCGCAGCGCATGGTGTTCACGGCGACGAAGCACCCCTGGGTGTGCCTGCCGGACGGGTTGCCGACCTTCGAGGACGCGCCGGGCTAACCTCTGTCTGCCAGTCCCGCGGCGATCTCGGCGTTGATCGCCTTTACGGCCGCCCCGGGATCGGCATGGCTCCATACGCCTGCGGAGACGGCCAGGAAGTCGGCGCCGGCGGCGGCGAGGCCGCGGGCGTTGGCCGAGGTGATGCCACCGATGGCGACGCAGGGGACCTCCATCGTCTCCTGCCAGATCGTCAGGATCTCGGGGTCCGCGCGGGCGGGGGCGTCCTTGGTGGTGGTGGGGAAGAAGGCGCCGAAGGCCACATAGTCTGCGCCGGCCTCGGCGGCCTCCATGGCCAGATGGCGGCTGTCATGGCAGGTCACGCCAACCATCCGGTCCTTGCCCACGATGCGGCGGGCCTCGGCGTAGCTGGCGTCGGTCTGGCCGATATGGACGCCGTCGCAACCCAGCTTCGCGGCGAGGTCCGGACGGTCGTTCATGATCAGGGCCACGTCGCGCGCCTGGGCGATGGGCGCAATCACATCGACGGCGGCGGCGATGATGTCGTCGGGCTGGTCCTTGAGCCGGACCTGCAGCGCGGCCACGTCCCCCGCGTCGAGCGCGTGGGCGAGGGTGCGGCCGAACGCGGCCAGGTCGTCCAGGCGCGGCGGGGTGATCAGGTAGAGACGGCAAATCGGCTGGGCCATGGCCCTACCTACCGCAGCAGCAGCCCCAGCGCATAGGCGATCGCGGCGCACGAGGCGGCGCCAGTGACGGCGAGGCCGCCGAACCAGGCCAGCCGCTTCCACAGCGGGGGCAGCGGGGCGTCCGCTTCGGGGGGAGGTTCGATAACGGCCCGCATGGGCTTCACCCTACATCAGCACGCGTCCCCTGCGTTAACCAACTTATGCGAATGACTTGCAAAGGCAGTCGCAAGTTGCTACCTCTCAAGCATCAGCCAGGAGCCGCTCGCGCGTCCCATGTACGTCTGTAACTGCAACGGCATTCGTGAGCGGGAAGTGCGTGCGGCGATCGCGGCCGGTGCGACGCGACCCGCGCTGATCTTCAGGGCCTGCGACTCGGAAGCCCAGTGCGCGCGCTGCGTCTGCGACATGCGCAAGATCCTGCAGGAAGAGCGGGAAACGCTGCGTTACGCGGCCGAGTAGGCTTCGCACGCGCCGGTTTCGGCGAGCGAAAATCATTCGCAGAGTTTTCGGCGGTTTTTTGAGCAACCGCAAATCACTCGCATATATAGGCTTTGACACTGTGCGCCTGCCGAAGGCATTCCGAATCCAGTGATTGGATGGAGGCTCTACGGTGCAAGGCGACAAGGCCATCATAAAGCTGTTGAACGCAGTGCTCACCAACGAGCTGACCGCGGTCAATCAGTATTACCTGCACGCGCGCATGTACGATAACTGGGGTTTCGCGCGCCTCGGCAAGATTACCTATGAAGAGTCGATCGGCGAGATGAAGCACGCCGACAAGCTCATCAAGCGGATCCTGTTCCTGGACGGCCTGCCCAACCTGCAGGACCTGCACAAGCTCTCGATCGGCGAGAACGTGCCCGAGGCGCTGGCGGCGGACCTGGGCGTCGAGGTCGGCGGCCGCAAGACGCTGATCGACGGCATCAAGCTCTGCGAGGACCAGGCCGACTATGTGACCCGCGAGGTCCTGCGCGAGATCCTGTCGGACACCGAAGAGCACATCGACTTCCTTGAGACCCAGCTTTCGCTGGTGAAGAGCCTCGGCGAGCAGAACTACCTGCAGAGCGCCATGGGCGAACTGGCCGAGGGATAGGCGCGCCGCCTTCTCCGCTGGCAGGAGAAGGCATTGCTCGAAGGGCCGCATGCGCCCTACCGTCTCGCCAACGAGAACGCGGCGGGGGATGGGCGTATGGCGGCAGCGGCCGAGGGACAGCCGGCGAAGGCGCAGGGCAATGCGACGGTGGTCGCGGGCGCCTCGGTCGGGACCGTGTTCGAGTGGTACGACTTCTACCTCTACGGTTCGCTGGCCGGCTTCATCACGACCCACTTCTTCTCGGGCGTGAACGAGGTCACCGGCTACATCTTCGCGCTGCTGGCGTTCGCGGCCGGGTTCGCGGTGCGGCCGTTCGGGGCGATCGTGTTCGGGCGGCTGGGCGATCTCTGGGGGCGCAAGAACACCTTCCTGGTGACCATGCTGCTGATGGGCCTGTCGACCTTCGTCGTGGGCCTGCTGCCCAGCTATGAGACCATCGGGATCGCCGCGCCGGCGCTGCTGATCGCCCTGCGCCTGGTTCAGGGCCTGGCGCTGGGCGGGGAGTATGGCGGGGCCGCCACCTACGTGGCCGAGCATGCGCCGCCCGGAAAGCGCGGCCTCTACACCAGCTGGATTCAGACCACGGCGACGGCGGGCCTGTTCCTGAGCCTGGTGGTCATCCTGCTGGTGCGCACCAACATCGGCGAGGAGGCTTTCAAGGCCTGGGGCTGGCGCATCCCGTTCCTGGTCTCGATCCTGCTGCTGGGCGTCTCGCTCTGGATTCGGCTGCGGCTCAACGAGAGCCCGGTGTTCCAGAAGATGATCGACGAGGGGAAGACCTCGAAGAAGCCGCTGACCGAGAGCTTCGGCCAGTGGGGCAACCTTAAGCTGGTCATCCTGGCCCTGCTGGGGCTGACCGCCGGCCAGGCGGTGGTCTGGTACACGGGCCAGTTCTACGCGCTGTTCTTCCTCGAGAAGATGCTGAAGGTGGACGGCGCCCTGACGAACACCCTGGTCGCGGTAGCGCTGCTGCTGGGCACGCCGTTCTTCGTGTTCTTCGGCTGGTTGTCGGACAAGGTGGGGCGCAAGCCGATCATCCTGGCCGGCTGCGTGCTGGCGGCGCTGACCTACTTCCCGATCTTCAAAGGCCTCACCGAGGCGGCGAACCCGGACCTGGCGCATGCGACCAGCCGCGCGCCGGTGATGGTGGTGGCCGATCCGGCGACCTGCCACTTCCAGTTCGACCCCGTCGGCAAGCAGGCCTTCACCACCGCCTGTGACGTGGCCAAGGGCGCGCTGGCCAGCGCCGGCGTCAGCTACATCAACGTCTCGCCGAAGGTCGCGACCGAGCCGGCCTTCATCATGATCGGCCAGACCAAGGTCCCCAGCCTGGACGGGACCGCCATGGCCCCGGGGGAGTTCAAGGCGGCCAAGGAGGCCTGGACCAAGGACTTCGCCGCCCAGCTCAAGGCCGCCGGCTACCCCGCCAAGGCCGATCCGGCCAAGGTCAACAAGCCGATTGTCGTGGGGCTGCTGTTCCTGCTCGTGCTGTACGTGACCATGGTCTACGGGCCGATCGCGGCGGCGCTGGTCGAGATGTTCCCGGCGCGGATCCGCTACACCTCGATGTCGCTGCCGTACCATCTGGGCAACGGCTGGCTGGGCGGGTTCCTGCCGACGACGGCGTTCGCCATGGTCGCCGCCACGGGCAACATCTACTACGGCCTCTGGTACCCGATCTCGGTCGCCGCCTTCACGGCGGTGGTGGGCTTCCTGTTCGTCAAGGAAATGGGCGGCAATCGCATCGAGGACTGATCCCGATCTCGTGCGCGAGGGGAAAGGGGTTCCGAACGGCCGCGGAATGCGCTTTGGCTAGGCCCAGCCCGCCCCGCAACCGGACCGGATCATGCAGACGAAGCTGTACGGCCGCCGGGCGCGGGGGCCCCTCGGACGACTGGTCGCCGGCTTCCGCGAGCGCAGCGGCGTCTTTCCGTCGGCCGGCGTCGGCCTGCCGCTGCCGGCGCGGACCGAGCAGTTCATCGAGTTCTACCTGGCTGAGCCCTACAGGGTGCGCGTGGACGGCGCCGCGCCCGAGCCGACCCCCGAGGCTGTGGTCGTCGGGCCGCAAACCTACCGCCGGGCCGAGATCAACTTCGCCGGCGAGGTGCTGACCTTCACGATCCATTTCCGGCCGACCGGCTTCCACCGGCTGTTCGGGATGGACATGCCCCAGCTGGTCAACCAGGCCGCGCCGCTGCGCGACGTTCTCGGCCCCTGCGGCGACGACCTTCGCTCGGCCGTGTTCGCGGCCCGCGATTTCCAGGAGCGGGCCGAGGCGGCTGAGGCCTGGCTCTACGGGCGACTGGACATCGCCAGGACCGGCGCGGCCGTGGACACGGCGGCCTGGTCCATCGTCCGGTTCGGCGGCGCCCCGCGGATCGCCGATCTGGCGGCAAGGCTGGACCTCAGCGAGCGGCAGTTCACCCGCGCCTTCACCGCCCGCGTCGGCATGGGGCCGAAGCTGTTCGGCCGCATCTCGCGCCTGCACGCCGTGCTGCGCGCGCAGGCGGCCGCTCCCGAGCGGGCCTGGACCGAGCTGGCCCTGGAAGCCGGCTACTTCGACCAGGCCCACTTCATCCGCGACTGCCGCCTGCTGGCCGGGGCGCCGCCGACGGCCCTGATCCGTGAGACGCCGTCGCTTCCGATGCTCAGCACGTCCGATTTTTCCAAGCCGCGTACGGCCTGATCGCGGCACACTCCGGCCAAGGAGTGACGCATGAGTACCGTCGAACGTCTCGCAAGAGCCTATGAAGCCGCCTGGAACGCCGCCGACATGACGGCGCTCGCGGCGCTGAACGCGCCCGAGGTCCATTGGGTCAACGTGGTTGGCATGCACTGGCAGGGCTTCGACGACGTCGCCCGGGCCCACGAGGTCTTCTGCCAGTCCATGTTCAAGGACGCCCCGATCCGCCTGGAGGCGATCGAGAGCGAGGTCGCGCTGCCGGGCGGCGCGCGGGTGGCCGTGATCCGCTGGGCCATGGCGGCCTTTCAGGCCCCTGACGGCCGGGCCTTCCCCGCCACCCGCAGCCGCATGACCCTGGTCCTCGTCCCGCGCGGCGACGACCTGGCGATCGCCCACGGCGCCAACATCAACATCGATCCCCTCGCCGAGCCGCACGACCCGATCCGGGCCGGCTGAGCCCCCACAGCAAGGACACACCCATGACGCCTCGAAGCCTCCGCGTTCTGCGGACGATGACGCTCGCCCTGACGCTGGCCGCCGCCGGACCGGTGCTGGCCGCGCCGCGCTATACGATCACCGAACTGCCGGCCTCGCAGCCTGGCGCCGCCAGCGCAGGGCTGCGCCTGAATCGGGACGGCACGGTGCTGGGCCGGGACGGCGACCGAACCGTGCTGTTCAAGTCGGGCGGCGTCGTCGACCTGACCCCCCTGGCCGGGCCGGGCGGCAGCGTCGGGGCGATCAACGACGCCGGCCATCTGGCCGGGGCGCGGGTGAACGGCTCGGGTGAGACGCGGGTGTTCCTCAACACCCCGGGCGGTACGACCAACTTCGGCTCGCTGGGCGACCCGGGCGAGACCGCCACGGACCTCAACAACAATGACGTCATAGCCGGCACGCTGACGCTCCGGAGCGGCGCCCGCCGCGCCGCCTATTGGAACGCAGGCGGGATCTATGACCTGGGGGTCCTGCCGGACGACCTCAGCAGCGAAGCCGTGGGGATCAACGACGCCGGCCAGATCGCCGGCAACAGCGGCATCCACGGGTTTATCTGGAAAGCCGGCTCCGGGATGACGGACATCGGCGCGCTAGGTGGGCCCGGGGCGGCGACCGTCGTGCAGGGCATCAACAACGCGGGCTGGCTGGCGGGCTTCTCCGAGCTGACGCCGCACGGCCGGGTCAGCGGCTTTGTCTACGACGGCCTGGTCATGAAGCCGATCGGAGACATCGGCCAGCTCTTCCCCTCGCTGAACAGCTTCGCCCGGGCGATCAACGCCGGCGGCGCCGTCGTCGGGGAGTCTCAGCGCGACGACGGGATCTTCTCGGCCTTCGTCTATCGCGAGGGCGCGACCTTCGAGCTGCAGTCCCTGATCGATCCGGCGCTCGGCTGGGATCTGCGCACAGCGCGCGACATCAACGACCGCGGCCAGATCACCGGCTTCGGCTTCGTGAACGGCCGACAGAGCGCCTACCTGCTGACCCCGATCGAGACCAGCGGCGCCGTCCCCGAACCCGGCGTGTGGGCGCTGATGATCCTGGGCTTCGGCGCGGCCGGCGCCAGCCTCCGACGCCGCCGGCTGGCGGCCTGAGCCCGCACAGCAAGGAGACATCCTGTGACGATCCAGCCCCTCCGCGCCCTGCGCACGATGACCCTCGCCCTGACGCTGGCCGCCGCCGGCGCGGGTCAGGCCGCGGCCGCGATCCTTTACACGATCACCGAGCTTCCGGCCTCGCAGGCCGGCGGGTCCAGCGTCGGCTACCGGATCAACAGCAGCGGGACCGTGCTGGGCCTCGACTCCGGACAGGCGGCGCTGTTCGCGGGCGGCGGCGTCACCGACCTCAGCCCCCTGGCCGGGCCCAGCGGCCTCGTCCGTGGACTCAACGATGCGGGGTACGTCGGTGGGTATGGCCTTGGTGCGGGCGGCGGGGTGCGCGGGTTCCAGACCGGCGCCACGGGGCTCATCCCGCTGCCGTCCCTCGGCTATCGCGTCGACGCGCCGGTGGACATGAACAACGCCGGCGTCGCCGCGGGCAGCATGATCACCCTCCAGGGCCATGAACACGCCGCGATCTGGACCTCCTCCAGCGTGCTCGACTTCGGCGTCATGCCGGGCCAGAGGAACGCGCGGGCGGTGGCGATCAACAACCTGGGCCAGGTGGCCGGCAACAGCGGCCCCCGAGGCTTCACCTGGACCGCTGCCGGGGGCTTCGTCGATATCGGCACGCTGGGCGGCGCCACGACCGTCACCGACATCAACGACAACGGCTGGGTCACCGGCCTCTCGGAACTCGTCCCCGGCGGCGCCACCAGCGCCTTCATCTACAACGGCGCCACGATGAGCGCCTTTGGCCCGATCGGGAAGGTCACGCCGTTCCTGTCGACCCAGCCCTGGGCGATCAATCGGGACGGCGTGGCGGTCGGGGTTTCCCAGCGCGACGACCGGTGGTTCACCGCCTTCGTCCGCCGCGACGGCGAGACCCTGGAGTTGCAGACGCTGATCGACCCGGCGCTGGGGTGGGAACTGGCCGCCGCCTACGACATCAACGGCGCAGGCCAGATCACGGGCGCCGGCTATGTGAACGGGCGGCAGAGCGCGTTCATCCTGACCCCGATCAAGACGACCGGCGCGGTTCCTGAGCCCGGGGCCTGGGCGCTGATGATCCTGGGCTTTGGCGCGGCCGGCGCCAGCCTCCGCCGGCGGCCCGTTGCGGCGTAGCCAAGCCCGCACTTTCAAGGAGACATCCCATGAGCATCCACCCGCTGAACGGGCTTCGGGCCGTCGCGCTCGCCTTAATCCTGGGCGCCGCCGGCGCCGGCCAGACCCTCGCGGCGCCCCTCTACACGATCAAGGAGCTGCCCGCCTCGCAGCCGGGCGGCGTCAGCGCCGGGTACCGGATCAACAGTCACGGGGCGGTGCTGGGCTTCGACTCCAGAGGTCCGGCGCTGTTCGCCGGCGGAGGCGTCACCGACCTCAGCGGGCTGACGGTTCGGAACGGCGAAGTCCGCGCGCTGAACGATGCCGGACATGTGACGGGCTATCGACAGGTCGATACAGGCCAGTTCCGCGGGTTTGTCACCACCGACGCCGGCGTCGTGGCGCTGCCGTCGCTGGGCGGACGGTCCGATCAGCCGCGCGATCTGAACAATGCCGGCGTCGTGGTCGGCTCCATGCTCAATGGCGAAGGTCGTAGCCGCGCGGCGGTGTGGACGACGGATGGCGTGACGGACCTCGGCGTCCTTGCGGCGGGCCATCTGCACAGCTCGGCCACCGCGATCAACAACCGCGGCGAGGTGGCCGGGAACAGCGGCGGCCGCGGGTTCATCTGGTCGCAGGCGGAGGGCATGCGGGACATCGGGGACCTCGGCGGCTCGGTCGTCGTCACCAATCTCAACGACGCCGGTTGGGTGATCGGAATGGCGGATTACGGCGACGCCGGACCCACTGCCTATGTCTACGACGGTATGACAATGATCCCCTTCGGACCGCTGGGCCGCGGCATGCCCTTTCTCCGGACGATACCCTGGGCGATCAATCTGGCGGGCGTCGTGGTCGGCGAGTCGCAGGACGACAACGGGGACTTCACGGCCTTCGTGCGTCGCGACGCGGAGATGCTGCAGTTGCAAACGCTGATCGACCCGGCGCTGGGGTGGGACCTGAGAGCGGCCTACGACATCAACGACGCGGGCCAGATCACGGGCGAGGGCTTCGTGAACGGCAAGCGCCGCGGCTTCGTCCTGACGCCGATCACCTCGACGGCCGCCGTGCCGGAACCCGGCGCCTGGGCCTTCATGATCCTGGGCTTCGGGCTGGTTGGCGCCGCGGCGCGGCGGCGGACGCGAGGCGCCGTCGCCGGGGCGGTTTGACCGGCTTTTCCATATCCGCTACCCGCATAGGTTGGCGTCGCCCTGAACCCCAGCCGTCCCCTTGGATCGACCGTCCGGCCTCGACGACACCTCACGCCGGGACTGGATCCGGGCCGAGCAGGTTCGCGCGCTTTATCGGGGAAGCCCGGTCGGCGTAACGCTGGGCGGCCTGGCGGCCATTACGCTGGCGGTGTTCCTGGCCCGTGACGGACGCATGGCCGCTGACGCGGCGACCGCCTTCTGCGCCATGACCATCGTGCTCGTGGGCGGCCACCATCTGCTGTGCGCCCGCTTTCGCCGGCGCCAGCCCGCCGACGCCGAATGGCGGCCCTGGGCGCTCGCCTTCACGGTCCTGACCGGCCTGCAGGGCGCCACCTGGATTCCCGGCGCCGTCTGGATGACCTCGCCCACCGACACGGCCCAGGCGGTGATCGTGCTGCTGGTGTCCGGCATGGTGGTTCTGGGCGCCCTGCCGGTGTTCAGCGCCTACCTGCCGGCCTATCTCGCGCTGGCGCTTCCCATCGTGACGCCGCAGCTGGTGGTGGGCCTCTTCCAGTCGTACCCGTTCCATGAGGCGCTCACGGTCCTGACACTCACGTTCCTGGTGGCGGCGCCTGCCCTGGCCGTGGTGGTGGGGCGCCAGTTCGTCAACGGCCTGGAGTTGCGCTTCGAGAACATCCGGCTGATCGAGGATCTGCGCCTGCAGCGCGAACGGGCCGACCAGGCCAACCGCGCCAAGTCCAGCTTCCTCGCCGCCGCCAGCCATGACCTGCGCCAGCCCGCCCACGCCCTTGGCCTTTTCGCCGGCGCCCTGAGCGAGCTGCGGCTGTCGCCGCAGGCGCGGCGGCTGGCGGACCACATCACGGGCTCAGTGCGCGCGCTGGACACCCTGTTCGCCGTGCTGCTGGACGTCTCCCGGCTCGACGCCGGAGTCGTCCAGACCCGGCCCGAGCCGCTGGCCCTCGGCCCGCTGCTCGCCCGCCTCGTCGTGGACTATGCGGCCCAGGCCGCCGTCAAGGGCGTCACCCTTCGGCTGGCGCCCACCTCGCTGGTGACGGTCAGCGACCCGGTCCTCCTGGAACAGGTGCTGCGGAACCTGATCTCCAATGCGGTGAAGTACACGGACGCGGGCGGCGTCGTGGTGGGTGCGCGGCGGCGGGGCGGCAAGGTGGCGATCGAGGTGTGGGACACCGGGCGCGGGATCGCGCCGGCTCACGCCGACGCGATCTTCGAGGAGTTCTACCAGGTCGATAATCCCGAGCGCGATCGCGAGAAGGGTCTGGGCCTGGGCCTGGCCATCGTGCGCCGCATCACCCAGCTGATCGAAGCCGACCTCGACGTCCGCTCGACGCCGGGCCGGGGCAGCGTCTTCCGCGTGACCCTGCCCCGGGGCCGCGCCGCGGACCTGCCAGCGCCGGCGGCGGCGCCGATCGCCGTGGGGGCCTTGCGGACGGGCTTCATCGTCGTCGTGGACGACGAGGACGCGATCCAGCGGGCCATGGCGGCGCTCCTGACCCGTTGGGGTCACCGGGTGCTGGCGGCGGGCTCGGCCGCCGAGGCCCTCGCGCGACTGGGCGACGGGGTCGCCCCGGACCTGATCATCTGCGACAGCCGGCTGCGGGGCGGTGAAACGGGAGTCGAGGCCCTCCGGCGGCTCCGCGCGGTTTGCGGCGCGGAGATCCCCGCCCTGCTGGTCACGGGGGATGCGACGGCCGCTGCGGCCGACAGCCCGAGCGATCTGGTGCTGCACAAGCCCGTGCCTCACGCCGTCCTGCGGGCGGCCATCGGCCAGCTGCTGCGCGACCGTCAGACGGCCTGACGCCAGGCGATCAGTCCCGAGCCAGGCGGGCCGCTTCGCTGCGGTTGGTGACGCCCAGCAGCCTGAAGATCGCGGTCAGGTGGGCCTTCACGGTCCCCTCCGTCACGCCCAGCCGGTAGGCGATCTCCTTGTTGGACACCCCGTCGCGGATCAGGGCCAGCACCGCCTGCTGCCGGGCGGTGAGGGCGTCCGCGGCGCCGGGGGCCGTGTGCGCCTCTGCGGCGGCCTGCGCCATGAACGGCGGAACATAGACCTCGCCCGACAACACCAGCCGGATCGCCGCCGCGAGGGTCGAGGCGTTGGCCGACTTGGCCACATAGCCCAGGGCGCCCAGGGCGAGGGCGGCGCGCACGTCGGACGGCGCCTCCGAAGACGAAACCACCATCAGCGGCGTCGCGGGATGGGCCGCCACGAATGACGCCACCGCGGACAGCCCCGCCGCATCGGGCATCGTCAGATCCATCAGCACCAGGCTGAGGTCGGCATGACCGGCTGCGAGCGAGAGGGCCGACGCGCAATCGGCCGCCTCCAGCACCGTCGCTTCCGGGGCCAGGCCGCGAAGAACGGCGCTCAGGCCCTCGCGCACGACCGCGTGATCGTCGACCACGAGGAACTTCATCGCGCTGCCCTTCCAGAGTCGCGGCGGCGCATGTCCAGGCCCGTTAGAGGGCGCTACTCGGCGGCGACCTGGGTGATGCCGATCTTGGGCGACAGCTCGCCCGAGGCATAGCGCTTGGCCATGGCCGAGAGCGGGATCGCCTTGATCGACGAGGCGTGGCCGGCGGTGCCGAACTCCTCGAAGCGCTGGATGCAGACCTTGCGCATCGCTTCCTTGGCGGGCTTCAGGTAGCTGCGCGGGTCGAACTCGCCGGGCTTCTCGACGAACACCTGACGGATGGCCGCGGTGATGGCCATGCGGTTGTCGGTGTCGATGTTGATCTTGCGCACGCCGTGCTTGATGCCGCGCTGGATCTCTTCGACCGGCACGCCCCAGGTCTGGGGCATCTCGCCGCCGTACTTGTTGATCAGGTCCTGCAGGTCCTGCGGCACCGAGGACGAGCCGTGCATCACCAGGTGGGTGTTGGGCAGGCGGCGGTGGATTTCCTCGATCACGTTCATGGCCAGGACGTCGCCGTCGGGCTTGCGCGTGAACTTGTAGGCGCCGTGGCTGGTGCCCATGGCGATGGCCAGGGCGTCGACCTGGGTGGCCTTCACGAAGTCCACGGCCTGGTCCGGATCGGTCAGCAGCTGGTCGTGGCCCAGCTTGCCCTCGAAGCCGTGGCCGTCTTCCTTCTCGCCCATGCCGGTCTCGAGGCTGCCCAGTACGCCCAGCTCGCCCTCGACCGAGGCGCCGACCCAGTGGGCCATGTCGACGACGTTCTTGGTGACCTTGACGTTGTAGTCGTAGTCGGCCGGCGTCTTGCCGTCGGCCTTCAGCGAGCCGTCCATCATCACCGAGGTGAAGCCGTACTGGATCGCTGTGGCGCAGGTGGCTTCGTTGTTGCCGTGGTCCTGGTGCATGCAGATCGGGATGTGCGGGTACATCTCGGCCATGGCGTCGATGAGGTGCTTCAGCACCACGTCGTTGGCGTAGGACCGCGCGCCGCGCGAGGCTTGCATGATCACCGGCGAGTCGGTGGCCTCCGCGGCCTCCATGATCGCCAGCGCCTGTTCCATGTTGTTGATGTTGAACGCCGGCACGCCGTAGCCGTGCTCGGCCGCGTGATCCAGGAGCTGTCGAAGCGTGATGCGAGCCATTTCAGATCCCAACCTGTCTCTTACCGGGCCAGAGCGGCCACCCCGGGCAGCTCCTTGCCTTCCATCCATTCAAGAAACGCGCCGCCCGCAGTCGATACGAACGTAAAGTCCGAAGAGACGCCGGCTGCGTTGAGGGCCGCCACGGTATCACCGCCGCCCGCCACCGCCACCAGCTTCCCGGCCTTGGCCAAAGCCGCCGCCTGCTTCGCCGATTCAACCGTGGCCTTGTCGAACGGTTCCACCTCGAAGACGCCGAAGGGCCCGTTCCAGATCAGGGTCTTGGCCTCGTCCATCGCCGCCAGCACCTGGGCCAGGGCCTTGGGGCCGATGTCGAAGATCTTCTCGTCGGCCGGGACGCCGGCGGCCAGGTCGATCGTGCGGTTCGGGGCGTTGGGGGCCAGATCCTTCGCCACCACCACGTCCACCGGCAGAATGACCTTGCAGCCCGAGGCCTCGGCCTTCTCGAGGATCTCGCGGGCGGTGTCGGCCATCTCCTTTTCGCAAAGCGAGCCGCCGATCTCGGCGCCCTGCGCGTAGCAGAAGGTGTTGGCCATGCCGCCGCCGATGGCGAGGTAGTCCAGCTTGCCGACCAGGTTGTTCAGGAGGTCGAGCTTGGTCGACACCTTGGCGCCGCCGACGATGCCCAGCACCGGCCGCTGCGGATTGCCGAGCGCCGCGTCCAGCGCCTCCAGCTCCTTGCGCATCTGCTCGCCGGCGTAGGCGGGCAGCAGGCGGGCCAGGCCTTCGGTGGAGGCGTGCGCCCGGTGGGCGGCCGAGAAGGCGTCGTTGACGAAGAGGTCGCCATTGGCCGCCAGCGCCTGGGCGAAGTCGGCCTCGTTCTTCTCTTCGCCCGCGTGATAGCGGACGTTTTCCAGAAGCAGGACGTCGCCGTCCCTCATGGCCGCCACGGCTTTCGCCGCATCGTCGCCCACGCAGTCGTCGGCGAAGGTCACGGTCGTGCCGACCAGCTTGCTGAGCGGGCCGACGACGGGCTTCAGGCTCATCTCGGGGACGCGCTTGCCCTTGGGCCGGTCGAAGTGCGCCAAAAGGATGGTCTTGGCGCCGCCCTTGCGCAGCTTCTCGATCGTCGGCAGCGCGGCGCGCAGGCGGGTGTCGTCAGACACCTGCCCGTCGGCCATCGGCACGTTGAAGTCCACACGAACCAGGGCGCGCCGGCCCTGCAGATCGGCGTCGTCGAGGGTTCGGAAGGTCATCGTCGTCTCTTAGATCAGCGACGCCATGTGGACGGCGGTGTCGCTCATCCGGGTCGAGAAGCCCCACTCGTTGTCGTACCAGCTGAGGACGCGGCCGAGGCCGCCGTCGATCACCTGGGTCTGGGGCAGGGCCACCGTCGAGCTGGCGGGGTTGTGGTTGAAGTCGATCGAGACCAGCGGGTCCTTGGTCACCGCCAGCACGCCCTTCAGCGCGCCGTTGGCGGCGGCTTCGAGGGCCGCGTTGATCTCGGCCGCGGTCACCGACTTGCCGGGAACGAACTTCAGGTCGACCACGGAGACGTTCGGGGTCGGCACGCGGATCGAGCTGCCGTCCAGCTTGCCGGCCAGGGCCGGGATCACCAGGCCCAGGGCCTTGGCGGCGCCGGTGGAGGTCGGGATCATCGACATGGCCGCGGCGCGGGCGCGGTAGAGGTCGCTGTGCAGGGTGTCCAGCGTGGGCTGGTCGCCCGTGTAGGAGTGGATCGTGGTCATGTAGCCACGCTCGATGCCGCACAGCTCCTGCAGCACGTGGGCCACCGGGGCCAGGCAGTTGGTGGTGCACGACGCGTTCGAGATGATCACGTCGTCCTTGGTCAGCGTGCTGTGGTTCACGCCGTAGACGATGGTCTTGTCGACGTTCGTGCCCGGGGCTGAGATGATCACCCGCTTGGCGCCGGCGTCCAGGTGGGCCTGGGCCTTTTCCTTGCTGGTGAAGATGCCGGTGCACTCAAGCGCGATGTCGACGCCCAGGTCCTTGTGCGGGAGCTTGGAGGGGTCCCGCTCGGCGGTGACCTTGATGCGGCCGTGGCCCGCCACCTCGATGTAGTCGCCGTCGACCTTCACCTCGGCCGGGAAGCGGCCATGCACGCTGTCGTAGCGAAGCAGGTGGGCGTTGGTCTCGACCGGGCCCAGGTCGTTGATGGCGACCACCTGGATGTCCTTGCGGCCGTGTTCCACGATCGAGCGCAGGACCAGGCGGCCGATGCGACCGAAACCGTTGATGGCGACGCGGACAGCCATGAGGCGGAGCTCCTTCGAATTTTTGTGTGGCCGGGTTCTTGAGGCGCGAACCCGCGGAGTCAACCCCTGCTCTCCCATAGAGAGCGCGTGGATGACCTTGCGGCGCGGGTGTGCAAGTCCGGCGCCGCGACATGTGTGCCGGTTCGGCGCCCGGTGTGGGGCTACCGACGGGCGGTCGCGGCCAGGGTGGCGACTTCTGTGCGGGTGAGGCGGCGGATATCGCCCACGCGACACTGCTTGGCGCCCGCGGGCGTCGTGACGGCGACCACGGCGCGATCGCCCTCGCAGACCAGGCGGCCGCCGGCCCTCACGCTCAGCTTTTCCGCCGTGTTCAGCGCCTCGCAGCCGTCCGCCAGCGCCATGCCGTAGACCTCGCCGGTCCGGGCCTGGACGTACAGGATGCGGTCGCCGGCGCGGTTCACGCCGGTCAGGGTCTTGCCGTCGAAGCAGCGGCCGGGGTGCGTGTCGGTGTCGGCGGGCCGGTAGGGGCTGTTCGAGAAGCTGAGGACGTTGGGCGGCGTGCCGCTGTCGGGCACGGGTGGGGCTGCCGGGGCGTCCTGGGTGGCGGCCGGGAGGGCGGTGAGGGTGAGCGTGGCCGCGGCGGCGATCAGCAGCGTCTTCACGGGCATCCCTCCGCGATGGTCAGGCCGGCTTGCGGCGCATGGCGCGCTGCTGAAGCAGCACGACCGTGGCGAAAAGCCCCGTCACGCCGAAGATAGCCCACGCCATCTGGTCGATGTCGACCGTAATTGCGGCCATGAGGATCACCAGACCCGCGGCCACGCCGGCCCAGCCGATCCGCAGCATGCCCCGCGTCCAGACGGCGGCGTCGGGCGCGCGCGGGCCGGTCGGCGGACTGGTCTTGGCCGCGAAGTTGCCGACCACCATGAAGAAGACGCCGGTCAGGGCCTCGATGGCGCGGATCTGGATGCTGTCCTTCGGGATGAACCCCACGATCGAGCCCGCCATCCAGGCCTGCACGCCGACGGCCAGGGCGGCGGCCGCCATCAGCGTGATTTCGTTGTAGCGGCGGGTGTCGGGGGCGGCGGTGAGGCCAGGCCGGGCCATCTTGCGCGCCTCCAGCCAGGCGCCCGTCGCCAGCCACAGGGGCATGAAGAAGGCCGCGAACGTGCCCACGTACCAGCGCCCGCTGGGCGCGTCAGAGACCGTCTGCCAGCGCCAGACGGCGACCGCGATGGCGAGCAACAGCATCTCGACGACGGCGGCCATGAGGACGAGTTTCAGCGTACGGCTCATCAGGCGCTCTCCTCTCTGGGTTTGTCTAGCGCGGGCTGTGCGGCCGCGGCCGGGAAGCCGATGCCGAACGAGTCGGCGAAGGCCAGCAGCGCGTCCTCCAGCACCGACAGGCGCAGGCGATAGGTGATGGTCTTGCCCTGCTTGTCGGCGGCGATGAGGTCGGCTTCGCGCAGGACGGCGAAGTGGGCCGACATGGTGGCCTTGGCGACCGGGAAATGGTCGGCCAGCTCGCCCGCCGACATTGGCCGCTCCCGCAGGAGCTGCAGCACCCGGCGGCGGGTCGGATCGGACAGGGCTTTGAACACGCGGTTCATGGACGACATTTAGCTAAACATCGAAATGAAAGTCAAGCGTCCGCGCCTCGTCGATTTTCCCGCCGGGGTCCCTTGCAACCCGACGCGGCACGCCTACCTCAGCGTCGCGGGCCGGGCCCCTCTGGCGATCGATGGCGATCGCGATGTCGGACCGCACGAGGTGCGATCTGGGTCCGGCATAGTTGGTCCGCGGTTTTTCCGCTCGGCCCCAGGCGCGCCTCCAACACGGAGGAGCACCATGATCAACCAACGCAAACTGTGGCGTCTTCGCGAAGAGCATCGCTGGCTGGAAAGCCGTATCCGGCAGGAACTGCGCCGTCCGCAGCCTGACGCCTACGTCGTGCTCGACCTGAAGCGCCGCAAATTGCGGGTCAAGGACGAGATCTTCCTCGCCGAGGCGGGGCTGGTTCCCGTCCGCGCCTGATCTGGACCGCCAGCCCGGGCCCGCACTGACCCGGACGTCCGCGCGGGCCCGGGCGCACCTCCTGAGGAAAATTTATGATGGAACTGCTCGCGGCGCCCCTTATGGGGACGCCCGTTTGGATGTGGGCGGCCTTCGCCGGCCTCGTCGTCATCCTTCTCGCCTTCGACCTGGGCGTCCTGCACCGCAATCATCGCGAGATCGGCGTGCGCGAAAGCCTGCTGATGTCGGCGGGCTACCTGGCCCTGGGCCTGGGCTTCGGCGGCTGGGTCTGGAGCCAGCTCGGCGATCAGTCGGGTCTCGAGTACGTCACCGGCTTTCTGATCGAGAAGAGCCTGGCGCTCGACAACGTCTTCGTCATCGCCACCATCTTCGCGGCCTTCGCGGTGCCCGCGGCCTACCAGCACCGCGTGCTGTTCTGGGGCGTGCTGGGCGTGATCGTCCTGCGGGGCGTCATGATCGGCCTGGGCGCGGCGCTGGTGTCCAGCTTCGAGTGGGTGCTGTGGATCTTCGCGGCGTTCCTCATCGTGATGGGCGCCAAGATGTTCGTCGCCAAGGCGACGCCGTCCGACCCGCGCGAGAACCCGGTCTATCGCTGGTTCGCCGCCCGCGTGCGGCTCACCGACGGCCTGCGCGAGGAGCGGTTCTTCGTGCGCGAGCCGGACGCCACGGGCCGCCGCGTCCTCTGGGCCACGCCGCTGTTCGCGGCCCTGGTCATGGTCGAGCTGGCCGACGTGGTGTTCGCGGTGGACTCGGTGCCCGCGATCTTCGCGATCACGACCGATCCCTACATCGTCTACACGTCCAACATCTTCGCGATCCTGGGCCTGCGGGCGCTGTACTTCGCGCTGGCCGCCATCGTCTCGCGGTTCGCCTACCTCAAGAAGGCGCTGGCGCTTCTGCTCGTCTTCATCGGCGGCAAGGTGTTCGTCGCCGCGGCGATGGGCTGGGAGAAATTCCCCGCCCACATCTCGCTGGCGGTCACCGGCGCACTGTTGGCGGGCGGCGTCGCCTACTCGATCTGGCGGACGCGGGGCGTCAGCCCGCGACCGGCCTGACCTTGGCGGCGGCTTCGCGGGCGCGTTCGCGGGCCTGTTCGATGTCGTGGGCGCGGGCCAGGGCGACGCCCATGCGGCGTCGCTCGAAGCTCTCGGGCTTGCCGAACAGGCGCAGGTCCGCGCCCGGGACGCTGAGGGCCTCGGCCACGCCCTCGAAGGCGATGCCCTTGGCGTCCATGCCGCCATAGATCACCGCGCTGGCGCCCGGTTCGCGTTGGGTGACGTCGGTGGGCAGGCCCAGGATGGCGCGGGCGTGCAGGGCGAACTCGGACTGATACTGCGTGACCAGGGTGACGAGGCCGGTGTCGTGCGGGCGGGGGCTGACCTCCGAGAACCACACCTCATCGCCCTTCACGAACAGTTCGACGCCGAAGAGCCCCAGGCCGCCCAGGCTGTCGGTGACCGCCTTGGCGATGTCGCGGGATTTGGTCAGCGCGTGCGCCGACATCGGCTGGGGCTGCCAGCTCTCGACGTAGTCGCCCTTGACCTGGCGATGGCCGATGGGGGCGCAGAAGCTGGTCTCGACGACGCCGTTCGCCATCGAGCGGACGGTGAGCTGGGTGATCTCGAAGTCGAAGTCCACGCGGCCCTCGACGATCACCCGCGGCTGCTCGACCCGGCCGCCTTCCAGGGCATAGCGCCAGGCCGCCGCGATCTGATCGGGGCTCTCAACGTAGGACTGGCCCTTGCCTGAGCTGCTCATCACCGGCTTCACGAAGCAGGGGAAGCCGGTCACCTCGGCGGCGGCCTTGGCCAGTTCGGCCTCGGTCGAGGCGAAGGCGTAGGCGCTGGTGGGCAATCCCAGCTCCTCGGCGGCCAGGCGGCGGATGCCCTCGCGGTTCATCGTGAGCTGGGCGGCGCGGGCGGTGGGGATGCACACCGCCAGACCGTCCGCCTCGATCCGGGCCAGCTCGTCGGTCGCGATGGCCTCGATCTCGGGAACGATGAAGTGCGGGCGTTCCAGCTCGACGACGGTGCGCAGAGCCGCCGCATCGGTCATGGCCAGCACGTGACTGCGGTGGGCCACCTGCATGCCCGGCGCATCGGGGTAGCGGTCGCAGGCGATGACCTCGCAGCCCAGGCGCTGCAGCTCGATGACCACCTCCTTGCCGAGTTCCCCCGAGCCCAGGAGCATCACGCGGACGGCGGTGGGCGAGTTGGGGGTGCCGAGGCGGGTCATCGGTCTCTCCACATCAAGAACGTCATGGCCGGGCTTGTCCCGGCCACCCAGAAGCGCCGTCGTCAGCCCAAGGCCCGCGGCGGCGCCGTCCAGGACTTCCACCATCGCTTGCGTATCTGGGTCCCCGGGACAAGCCCGGGGATGACGATCCGAAAGAGCGTGGGGGCCTACAGCTTGGCCTTGGCCGCAGCCGCCACGGCTTCGGCAGTGATGCCGAAGTGGGCGTAGAGGGCCTTGTCCGTCCCGCTGGCGCCGAAGCCGGTCATGCCGATGAAGGCGCCGTCCGAGCCGATGAAGCGGTCCCAGCCCTGGCGCACGCCGGCCTCGACGGCCACCCGGACGTCGGTCTCGCCGATGACGGCGGCCTGGTAGTCGGCCGGCTGCGCCTCGAACAGCTCGAAGCAGGGGACCGAGACCACGCGCGTTCCGATGTCCTGCGCTTCCAGCAGGTCGCGGGCGGCCAGCGCGATCGGCACTTCCGTGCCCGAGGCGAAGATCGTCACCTGGGCGGGCTTGGAGGCGCCGACGAGCTGGTAGGCGCCGCGCGCCGACTGGTTCTCACCCGCGTCGCCGCGGACGCCGGCAGTCTTCTGGCGCGACAGCGCCAGGACGGACGGCGTGGTCTTGGCTTCCAGGGCCAGCTTCCAGCACTCGGCGGTCTCCACCGCGTCGGCGGGGCGGAAGACGTAGAGGTTGGGCATGGCGCGCAGGGACGCCACATGCTCGACCGGCTGGTGGGTCGGGCCGTCCTCGCCCAGGCCGATGGAATCGTGGGTGCCCACGAAGATGCTGCGAACGCCCATCAGCGCCGACAGGCGGATGGCCGGCCGGGCGTAGTCCGAGAACACCAGGAAGGTGCCGCCGTAGGGGATCACCCCGCCGTGCAGGGCCATGCCGTTCATCGCCGCGGCCATGCCGAATTCGCGCACGCCATAGTTCACATAGCGGCCGGCGTAGTCGGGAGCGTCGAAGATCTGGGTGTTCTTGACGAAGGTGTTGTTCGAGCCGGTGAGGTCGGCCGATCCGCCCACCATCTCGGGGATCGAGCCGAAGATCTGCTCCAGCACCACGCCCGAGTGGACGCGGGTGGCGGCGGCGGTCTTCTCGGCGGCGGCCTTGGCGGCGAAGGCGTCGAGGGCGGCGAAGGCGCCCTTCGGCAGGTCGCCCTTCATGGCGCGCTCGAAGTCGGCCTTCAGCGGCGAGGCGGCCAGGCGGGCCTCCCACGCCTTGCGGGCCTTGGCGCCCTTGCGGCCCGCGGCGCGCCAGGGCTTCAGGACCTCGTCGGGAACCACGAAGGGCTCGTAGGGCCAGTTGAGCGCCATGCGTGTGGCCGCGACCTCGTCCTTGCCCAGGGCCGCACCGTGGACCTTGTGGGTGCCGCCCATGTTGGGGGCGCCCTTGCCGATCACGGTCTTGCAGGCGATCAGCGACGGCCGGTCCTGCTTGACGGCCCAGGCGAGCGCGCGGCGGATCTGGCCCTCGTCGTGGCCGTCGATCCGCTTGGTCACCCAGCCAGCGGCCTTGAAGCGGGCGATCTGGTCGGTGGAGTCCGAAATACCGACGTGGCCGTCGATGGTGATGTCGTTGTCGTCCCAGAGGACGGTGAGCTTGGCGAGCTTCAGGCGGCCGGCGAGGCTGATCGCCTCGTGGCTGACACCCTCCATCAGGCAGCCGTCGCCGGCCACCACCCAGGTCCGGTGGTCGACGAGGTCGGCGCCGAAGCGGGCGGCCAGCTTGCGTTCGGCGATGGCCATGCCGACTGCGGTGGCCAGGCCCTGGCCCAGCGGGCCGGTGGTGGTCTCGACGCCGGGGGTGTGGCCGAACTCGGGGTGGCCCGGCGTGTTCGAGCCCAGCTTGCGGAAGTCCCGCAGGCTCTGCATCGGCACGGCCTTCACGCCGGTCAGGTGCAGCAGGCTGTAGAGCAGCATCGAGCCGTGCCCGGCCGAGAGCACGAAGCGGTCGCGGTCGGCCCAGTCAGGCTTCGCGGCTTCGTACTTCATGAACTTGGTCCAGAGCACCGTGGCGACGTCGGCCATGCCCATCGGCATCCCGGGGTGTCCGCAGGTGGCTGCCTCGACCGCGTCGAGGGAGAGCATGCGGATGGCGTTGGCCATGAGCTGGGTCGGCGCGGGCATGGGCGGCTTTTCTGAGTCTCTGTCTTCCGAGGAATTGCGGGCCGCCTCGCATGCGAGGGGCAGGGGGTCAAGAACGGGGTCAAGAAATGGCCCCAGCACTTCGTGAGACTCACTGGCGCAGGTATACGGGTCGAGACGGCCATCGGAGGATCGCATGAACCCTGGCGAGAGCGCCCTGGACCTGGCGGCCAAGCGGCTGGAGAACGCGCTGCACGTGCTGGAGCAGCGCCTGGCCCAGCGGCTGAAGGCGGCGAGCGACGACGCGGGCGGTCTGTTCGACCATGACCGCTCGATGCTGGCGGCCGAGCTGGACGCCGCCCGGGCCCGAGAACGCGAGCTGGAAGAGGCCGGGGCCCAGGCCTCGGAGGCGCTGGGCCGGGCGATCCAGGAAATCCGCACGGCCCTGAACGGCCAGACGCAGGAGGCTTAGACGCGATGGCTCAGATCAACATCGACGTGAACGGCCGCCCCTACGCCGTCGGCTGCGAGGACGGGCAGGAGCATCATCTGCAGGAACTGGCCAAGATCTTCGACCACCAGGTCCGCCAGGTGAGCCAGGACATGGGCCAGCTGGGCGACACGCGGCTGTTCCTGATGGGGGCGCTGCTGCTGGCCGACGAACTGCTGGATGCGAAGAACCGGCTGGCCGCGCTGCAGGTCGAGGTGGGCCGGCTGCAGGCCGACCGCGCGCGCCTGGAGACGAAGGCGGTGAGTGCGCTGGAAGGCGCGGCGATCAAGATCGAGAAGCTGGCGGCTGCGGGGTAATCCCTGCCCTTCAAGGGCGGGACGCGCGTCGCATCCGCTTCACCAGCTTGCCCAACGCCGGGATCAGCTCACGCTCTTCCGCGCGGCGATAGTCGTGGTCGGCCGGCAGGGCCTCCACCAGCCGGCGGTGGGCGGTTCCCAGGTTGTGGTAGGGCAGGCGCGGCATCAGGTGGTGCAGGGCGTGGTAGCGCAGGCCCACGGGCGCCCAGAGGAACGGCAGCAGCGCCGGCGGCGGCACGTTCACCGAATCTAGGAACTGATCCAGCGGGGCCATGACCTCGCCGTCGTTGTCCCAGCGGTGGGCGACCGCCGTGCGCACCTGATTCAGGAACGTCATCAGGCTGAAGATCACGGCGGCGGTCAGGAACACGCGCAGCGGCGCGACGCCGCTGATCGTGAGCCCGACCAGGGTCCAGCACCACAGCCAGGCGGCGATCTCCTGGGCCAGCCAGGGGGCGCGGTTGGCGCGGTCGAAGTCGTCGCGCGAGAAGTGAGTGTTGATCACCATCCCCGACGCCTTGGCGATGGTGAAGCGACGCACGGCCGGGATCAGGAAGCCCAGCGGCGCCAGCACGCCGAAGCGCAGCAGCGTGCCGACGGGCGCCAGGAGCGCGATGCCCAGGAACACCGCCAGCTCGTGCAGGGGGCGCCGCGCCAGCGGGTGGTATTCCGGGTCGCGGGCCGTGCCGTATCGGTCCTTGGCGTGGTGCAGGATGTGGACGCCCTCGTACAGCAGCGACGGCGTCAGCCAGGGCACGCCGATCAGGACGTTCCACGCGAAGTGGAAGCCCGGCACGTCGTCGCGCTTCAGGTGGGTCAGCTCGTGGATGAAGCTGATGCCGCGGTAGAGGCCCAGGATCGCGACCAGACCGGCCACGACGGTCCAGCCGGGCTGGGCGGCGGTCGCGGCGATCGCGAACGCCAGCCAGGTGACGGCGGCGGTGACGACGAGGTCCAGCCAATAGACCTTGGGATCGGCCCGCGTGAGGTCGCGGGCGATGTCATTGGCCTGGCGGGCCAGGCTCTGCCCGGCCCGTTCACGGGCCTGAATGTCAGCGTGTGCGTTCAAGGGCCCCGATGTAAGGCGAAGCCGGCCGTCGCCCAAGGGGGAATGCGGAAATGCCGCGCTCAGCCGTCGGCGTACGCCGCCCGTTCGAAGGCTTCGAAGGTAGACAGCATGGCCGGGTCGGCGAACGGGAGGAACTGGGCGCAAAGGATGCCCGCCACGCCGCTCGCCGGGTCGGCCCAGTAGTAGCAGTTGGCGAGACCGGCCCAGGCCAGGCTTCCGGCGCGGCGGCCGCCGGGTACGTCGGCCTCGTTGCGCAGGAAGCCCAGGGTGTGGGTCGTGGGCGTTCCGGGCAACGGGCGGAAGTCATGGCTGATCGGCGGAGCGGCGGTCTTGATCTCGCCGGCGGGCCGGTCGCTGTCGGCCTCGCGGAGCCAAGCCAGGGTCTGTGGCCCAAGGACGCCGGCCCCGTCGGGCGAGATCACGGCCCGCAGGAACTTCAGATAGTCGGGCGCCGTCGATCGCAGGCCGCCGCCGCCGTAGTAGACTGGCGAAGAGGGGAAGGCGGGTGAGGCCATGAACCCTTCGGGGCCGCGGGCGTGCATGCCGACGAAGCGGGCCTCCTGCTGGGCCGACGGCGTGAAGCTGGTGTCGGCCATGCCCAGCGGGCCGGTGATGTTCCGGGCCACATAGGCGTCGAGGCCCTGGCCGGTCGCCTGCTCGACCAGCCAGCCCACGGCGTCGATGCCGATCCCGTACTGCCAGCCGTCGCCCGGATCGAACGCCAGCACCGGCGCGGTCGGCGCCTGCTCCATCAGGCTGCCGCCCGTGTGAGCGTAGTAGCGGCCGAGATCGGCGTGGAAGAAGTCGTAGGCCAGGCCCGAGGTGTGGGTGAGCAGGCGGCGCAGGGTGATTGGCGTGCGGGCCGGGCGGACGCGGGGGCTGCCGTCGTCGCCGAAGCCCTCCAGAACCTGCGGCGCGGCGAGACCAGGCAGGCGTTCGGCCACCGGCGCATCCAGGTCGAGGATTCCGCGCTCGACCAGCTGCAGCGCCGCGGCCGAGGTGATGGCTTTGGTGCAGGAGGCGATCCAGAAGACATCGTCCGGCGACATCGGCGTGGGATCGGCCACCCCGCGCACGCCCGCCGCGTAGACGCTGTCGCGGCCATCGGCATGGGCGACCGCGGCGGTCAGGCCGGGCGCCACGCCCTTGGCCACCGCCTCGCTTAGAACGTCCTGGATCGTCTGCGACGCCATATTCCCCCCGATTGCTGCGGCGGCGCTTGAGACTGCGCGCTCGCGGCCTTACGTTGCACCTCGGCGGGTCCTGCTGCGGCTCTCGTCGAAGGCGACATATTCCAGCGACCTTAATTCACTCATAGGGAGCTGTCCCTGCCTGGGATCGTGGTCCTGGGCACACGGCGCCCACCTGGTCTAACCAGGTCGAGGGAATGAAACAGTCCTTCACGGCTCTTGCGGCGCCGCCACCCTTCCTCCGTCTTCGCGGAGCGCTTCGTGACCTCTGACAAGACGGCGCTTCGGGCGCAGTTGCGCAGCCTGAGGCGCAAGCTGGCGGCTGCAGCGCCTGACGCTGGACAACGGGCTGCCGCGCTGTGGCCCGGCCGCCCCGGTGGCGGGATCGTCGCGCTGTATCATCCTGCCGGCTCCGAGATCGACCCGACGCCGCTGCGCACGCGGGTGGCTGCGGGGTCGGTCTGCCTGCCCGTGGCCCAGTCGCGGCAGGGGGCGCTGATCTTCCGACGGCACATGACCGGCGAGGCGCTGGTCCCCGACGCCCTGGGCATCCCGGCGCCTGACGTGAGCGCAGCGGCGGTTCTGCCGGATGTGGTGTTCGCCCCGCTGCTGGCGTTCGACCGCCGGGGCGGACGGCTGGGGCAGGGCGGGGGCCACTATGACCGCACCCTGGCCCACCTTCGCCGCAAGAAGACGATCTTCGTCGTCGGGCTGGCGTTCGCGGGCCAGGAACTGCCGGAAATCCCCATGGAGCCGCACGATCAGCGCCTCGACGCCATACTGACCGAGACGGAATACCTCGAGTTCGGGTAAGGACCCGGGGATGAGGTTCGCCTTTTTTGGAGATGTGGTCGGCCGTTCGGGTCGCGAGGGCCTGGCCGAGCACCTGCCGGCGCTGCGCCGCGAGCTGCAGCTGGAGTTCGTGATCGTCAACGCCGAGAACGCTGCGGCGGGTTTCGGAATCACCGAGGGCACGGCCCGCGAACTATTCGACGCCGGCGCCGATTGCCTGACCCTGGGCAACCACTCGTGGGACCAGAAGGAAGCGCTGACCTACATCGTGCGCGAGCCGCGGCTGATCCGGCCGGCGAACTACTCCGAATTCTCGGACGTGCCCGGGCGCGGATCGAACCTGTTCGAAACCCCTGCAGGCAAGCGGATCCTGGTGGTGAACGTGCTGGGCCGGGTGCACATGGACGCGCTGGACGATCCGTTCGCCGCCGTCGATCGGGCGCTGGAGTCCGCGCCGCTGGGCATGGTCGCCGACGCCGTCGTGGTGGACATGCACGCCGAGGCCACGTCCGAGAAGATGGCGATGGGCCACTTCTGCGACGGTCGCGCCAGCCTGGTGGTGGGCACCCATACCCACGTGCCGACGGCGGATGGCCAGATCCTGGTGGGCGGTACGGCGTACCAGACCGACGCGGGCGCCTGCGCCGACTACGACAGCGTGATCGGCAACCAGAAGGAAGAGCCGCTGCGCCGGTTCACCACCCGCATCCCGGGGGGCCGCTACAAGCCCGCCGAGGGGCCGGCCACCGTATGCGGCGTTTTCGTGGAGACCGACCCGAAGACCGGGCTGGCGCGCCGCATCGAGCCGATCCGCGTGGGCGGGCGGCTGTCGCAGTCGGTGCCGAGGCTGGACCGGGTCGCGGCCGAGTAGGCGTTAGCGCCCTTCAATCTGGAACCACGGATTGCACGGATTGCACGGATGGGCGCCGTGCGGGCCGACGCGACCCGTGAGATCCGTGAAATCCGTGGTTCGAAACGAATGCGCCTGCGGCGCTAACGGCTGGCTTCGGCCTCTTGGAGCAGGCTGACGTTGGCCTGCTCGACGGGCGATAGCGTCACCTCGTCGGCGACGGGCCTGTACCAGGCGAACTTCCCGAAGTGGGCCGCCAGGTCGGGGCTTTTGAAGATGCGGCCGTGCCGGGCGTAGATCTCGTTGCGGGCGATCCGCAGCTGGGCCTTGTCGAGGCCGGCGATGGCGTCCGGCGACAGGGGCTGCGCGCTGGACTGCGGCAGCAGGAAGTCGCCCAGCCGCGCCTCCGCGGCCGGCGGCGGGGGCCTTGGGGCGGGCGTCGGCTGAGCCGTCGGCGCAGGATTGATCGGAACGGGCTGCGGCGCAGGAGCCTGCGGTTGTTGGCGGGCGACCATGAGCGCGACGGCGGCCGCGACCAGGCCTCCGATGACCGCTGCAAGGACGGTAGACCGGCGCTGCGTCGTGGGCGGGTTGGGCCGCGGCGGCGCGGGCGGCGGCATCGGCTGGGGGCGAGGTTCGGCCCCTTCGCCACACAGGATCTTGAGGCTGGCGCGAACCCGACGCCACTCGGGGTGGTCGGGCGTGCCGTCCCAGGCCTGCAGCGGCGCGAACTGGATTTGGCTGAACGGCAGCGGCGGGATCGTCCCCTCGACCGCCACCTGAATCAGCTTTTGCTGCGATCGCGCAAGATCGGCTTCGGCGCGCACCCACTCGGACTTCACCGCAGCGGGCGACCATATGACGATGACCGCCTTGGCCGCCTGGAACTTCTCCTCGATCAGGGTCGCGTAGGCCTTGTGGGCGGGGATGTCGTGGTCCCACCAGACGGAGTAGCCGTCAGCCTCCAGCGCGCGCGCCACGTTGGCGGCCATCGGCTCCTGCTCGCGCCCGTAGGAAATGACGACGTCGACCATGCCCGCTCCCCTGTCGGGACTGACATAGCATCACCTGCGCTCGATCGTCATGGCGGGCCATGACGCGGGAAGGTTGTTCCTCTAGGCCGCCGCTTCGTCCGCTGCGCCGACGGACCGGGGCGTGTCCAGCACCTCCATGATCGCGGCGATCAGGGCTGCGGGCTGGACTGGCTTGTGCTGCAGGGCGTCGAAGCCCAGCGCCCTCAGGCGGCCTTCCTCGCCGGGCATGGCGTCGGCCGTAAGGGCCACGACGGGGATGTCGGAGCGCCCGGCCTGCCCGTCGCGCAGGCGGCCCACGGTCTCGATGCCGTCCATGTTGGGCATGTGGACGTCCATCAGAACCACGTCGAACGCCTCGACGCGCAGCCGCTCCAGCGCCTGGGCGCCGTCGGAACAGGTCTCGACCACGGCGCCGGCGGCCTCCAGAACGGCGCGGGCGACGGCCTGGTTGATGGGGTTGTCGTCGGCCACCAGGATGCGCAGCGTCGGCAGGCCTTCGTAGTCCTCGGCCGGGGCGTTGGCCGCCTCCGCGGCCGGCAGAGGCAGCCAGACGCGGAAGGCCGACCCCTGGCCACGGTCGCTCATCACCGAAATGTCGCCGCCCATCATCGCCGCCAGCTTGCGGCAGATGGCGAGGCCCAGACCTGTCCCGCCATAGACGCGGGCCGTCGACGCCTCGGCCTGGACATAGGGGTTGAACAACGTGGTCACCTGCTCGTGGGTCATGCCGACGCCGGTGTCGGCCACCACGATCTCGACGCCGCCGTCGCCGTCCGCGGCCGGGGCGGCGCGCAGACGGATGGTGACCGAGCCCTTCTCGGTGAACTTCAGCGCGTTGGAGACCAGGTTCATCAGGATCTGGCGCACCCGGTGCTCATCGCCCAGAACCAGCTCGGGCAGGCCGGGTTCGACCTTGCAGGTCAGCGTCAGGCTCTTGGCCGCGGCGCCCTCGGCCCAGAGCTCGACGGTCTGTTCGCCCAGGGCGGCCAGATCGAAGGCTCCGACCTCCAGGTCCATGCGGCCGGCCTCGATCTTCGACATGTCGAGCACGTCGTTGAGGATGGCCATCAGGCCGTCGCCGGAGCGCAGGATGGTGTCGACGTAACCTTGTTGGCGCCGGTCGAGCTCGGTGCGCGACAGCGCCCGCGCCATCCCCAACACGCCGTTCAGCGGCGTGCGCAGCTCGTGGCTCATCATGGCCAGGAACGCCGACTTCGCATCGTTCGCCGCGACCGCCGCGCGCTCGGCCGCCGCCAGAGCGTTCGCGGTGCGCAGATTGGCCCGCGCGCTGGCGGCCACATAGGCCAGCAGCAGGATGAGGGCGATGGTCAGCGTGATCAGCGGCGTCCCGGAAAAGCCGCCGAACGCCGCGGGCAGCACGAACCAGAGGGTGGCCGGGGCGACGCCCATGGCCGCCAGGGCCGCGGGCGATCGGAACGAGAAGCCTTGGGCATGCACCAGGATCCCCGCCAGCACCGCCATCGCGGTGAGGCGGAACGGCTCCTGCCCATTCGTCCAGTAGAGGACGGCAAGCCCGCACCAGAGCAGGCTGGAGGCGGCCATGCCCGCCACGTACGCCAGCCGGCGAAGGGGGCTCAGGGGCGTCCCCGCCACCGCGGGGCTCGTAACCAGGCGGTTGAAGGTCTCGGTGGCCAGGAAGGCGGCCAGCCAGATCGCGCCGATGCGAACGCCGTAGGTATAGGCGGTCAGGAACGTTGTCCCGGCGCCGATCCAGAGGCGGACGAAGAACATATGCCGCGACGTCGCCGCCACGGCGTCGAGCCTCTCGTCGAGCAGACCCTTCAGCTTGCCGAACACAGTGGCGCCGTCCCCAAAATCCACGCGCGCACCCGGCATGTGCGGCGCAATGACGCAGAACTCTGCACGACAAGTGTGAATGGACCCTTGTTGCCTGAGTGCGTTCAGCGAACGACGGGAGCGCTTGGGGCCTCCCCAGGCCCGTCGGCGCGGTCTAGGCTCCGCCAGAGCGTGTCGCGAGGAGGGTTCGGATGTTGGCCAAGTTCCTGGTCCGGGCGGTGTTCGCCGCCCTGGGTCTCTGGGTCGCGTCGGTGCTGCTGCGTGGCAGCATCTATGTGGCCAACACCGGGACCCTGGTCGTGGCGGCTTTGCTGCTGGGGGTGGTGAACGCCTTCGTGCGGCCGATCGTGACGATCCTGACCCTGCCGCTGACCATCGTGACGCTGGGCCTGTTCCTGCTGATCGTGAACGCGATGATGATCGGTCTCGTCGACCTGATGCTGGGCGGCTTCGATGTGCGCGGACTGTTCGCCGGGATCATGGCGGCGATCATCACCGGCGTCGCCAGCTGGATCGGCGGCATGGTGATCCGGGACGACCGCGCCTAGGGCGGCGAAAGGCGAGGCTGTTCTCGCAGCCTTGGCCTTGAAGCCGCCACAGCGATGCTCACGTATTGCGGGTCATTGGCGCTTGCCGGGCGGGCAAGACGTGAGGAATGCTTTTGTCCATGAAACCCCTAGCCATCGCCGCCGCGCTCGCCGCGGCCCTGATCGCGAGCCAGGCCCAGGCGGCCACCAAGACGGCGGTCTTCGCCGGCGGCTGCTTCTGGTCGGTTGAGAAGTTCTTCGAGGCCACGCCGGGCGTCACCGCCGCGGTCAGCGGCTATTCGGGCGGCACGTCGGCCAATCCGACCTATGAGAACCACGCCGGCCATCTGGAAGCCGTGAAGGTCACCTACGACCCGGCCAAGATCACCTATGCCCAACTGGTCGACCGCTTCTACCACAACATCGACCCCACCGATCCGCGGGGCCAGATCTGCGACACCGGGCCGTCCTATCGCACGGCCGTGTTCACCGCGAACGCTGAGGAGCGGGCTGTGGCCGAGGCGGCCAAGGCCAAGTACGCCAAGGAACTGGGCGCCACGATCACGGTGACCACCCGCAACGCCGCGCCGTTCTGGAACGCCGAGGGCTATCACCAGGACTTCGCCAAGAAGAACCCGGCCCACTACGAGCGCTACCGCGTCGGCTGCGGCCGCGACCGGGTGCTCAGGGTGGTGTGGGGCGCCCAGGCGGGACGCTGACGACCGGGGCCCTGGGCAGGCCCGTGACCGGATCTCGCGGGCTGGGGCGGAAGCCTCGGCCCGTGAACATCTCGATCCGGCGCTTGTGCTTGCGGTCCAGCCAGACGCTGCCGATTTCGAGGCCTGAGGCGGCTTCGAAGTCGGCCTGCATCTCGCTGCGCCGCCAGCCTTCGTACGACACCATCAGCACATGGCCGCCGATCGCCGGCGTCAGGGGCGCCGCCGTCTCGGCCTGATTGCGCGGGCCCTCCATCAGGAGCCAGCTGGCCAAAGGCACGCCCAGTTCGGTCAGGCGTTCGCGGCCGTAGTAGGCGGTCGAATAGAACAGGAAGCGATTGTTGACCGCGATGGCCGTCAGCCCTGGCTCGCGGAAGGCGCGGTCCAGGATCAGGTCGGCGGTCTGCGACCAGCCCCGGGCGCGCTTCAAGCCGTTGGCCAGCCCCACCCGGTCGGCCAGCGCCGGCGAGATCACCGCCGCCAGGAAGAACGCCGCGACGAACCCCTGCAGCGCAATCGCCGCGACCAGCCAGCGCCGCGCCCGCCACCGCAGTAGCCAGGCCGCGACCAGGATCGTCCCTGTGAGGTAGGCGGCCCCTGACCAGTTGGCGTTGGCGCGGCTGATGAAGGCCTGGACCGTCACGATCAGCAGCGGCGGCAGCGTGAAGCAGAGCAGCAGCAGGTCGGGCTGCGACAGCCGCCTGCGGGCCGCCGCGATCCCGACGCCGGCGATCAGCGCGCCCATGGGGATCGGCCCGAAGACGCCGAACTGAGAGACCAGGAATGTCCCGGCCTCCGCCAGGTTGAACAGCTGAACCCCGCTCCAGGCGGCATTGGCGGCGGTGTGCTGGAAGGTGGCGAAGCCGTGGGTGGCGTTCCAGGCCAGGTTAGGCGCCAGGACCGCAGCTGTCGCCAGCATCGCCGCCCCTGCCGTGATGGGGGTCCACGCCCGCCGCGCCTCGGCCGAGGCCAGCAGGTGCGCCGCCAGGCCGATGACGACATAGACCGCCGCATACTTCGACAAGAACGCCAACCCCAGCGCGGCCCCGAATCCCACCGCCAGCAGCAGCCGGCGCCGCGCGTCGGTCGCCTGCAGGTGCGCCACATAGGCCAGCACCGAAAGGCCCAGGAAAAACAGCAGCGGCGCATCGGTGGCCGCGACCAGGGCCGAGAGCTGGATGCCGGGCATCAGGCCATAGAGCGCCGCGGCCGCCAGACCCGTGGCCCCGTCGTAGAGCCGGCGTGCGATCAGGAACACGACGACGGTCGCGCCGCCCTGGAACAGACACGCCGACAGCCGAACCCAGGCCTCGGCGTCGCCGCCCACGGCGGTGGTGGCCCAGATCGCCCAGGCGATCACCGGCGGCTTCGAATAGTAGCCGAAGTCCAGGGTGCGCGACCAAAGCCAGTACTGGGCCTCGTCGGGATAGAGCTCGAGCGGCGTGCTGAAGAGCGCCACCAGCCGCGCAGCGGTCAGCGCCAGGGTCAGCATCAGCGCCGACCGCAGATCGTCTCCGGTCGTTGGCGATCTCAGGGCAGGTGACATATTGTGCTTCCGACGGCGCCAAGCCCTAGTCCTTGCGGTTGACGACGGCCACCCCCGATCGCGCGGGTTTTGAGCTGTGTTGCAAGGGGGTGATGCACAATCGCCTCAGTATGACACCGACGCGCCAACCGTCGCAAAACAGTCACCAACGTCCGGATTTTTGCGGCTATAGGGCGGACAAGACCCGGGGCCAGGGGCGCCCCATCGCTAAGGGTCTTTAGAAGGGGTTACTACATGAAACTCAAACTGAGCCGAGCGCTCTGCGCGACGACCGCGCTGGCCACGGGCCTGCTGGTGTCCGGCCAAGCGTTCGCCCAATCCACGGGTACGGCCCTCGTCGAAGAGCTGGTCGTCACCGGGTCCACCGGACCGCGCAACCTCGACGGCGCCATCATGGCGATCGAAGAGCCCAAGTCGCGCGTCGGGATCACCGCTGAGTTCATCAGCCGCCAAGCGCCGGGTCAGTCGATCCTCGACTCGATCAACCTGCTGCCGTCGGTCAACTTCACCAACAACGACGCCTACGGCTCGGCCGGCGGCGACTTCGTTATCCGCGGCTTCGACTCGCAGCGCGTCGCGGTCGTTCAGGACGGCGTTCCGCTGAACGACTCCGGCAACTATGCCGTCTTCCCGAACCAGCAGCTCGAGCCCGACCTGATTGAGCGCGTGACCGTGAACCTGGGCACGACCGACGTCGACAGCCCGACGGCCGCGGCCGCCGGCGGCACCGTCAACTACGTGACCAAGCGCGCCACGCAGGACTTCGGCGTCCGCGCCGAGGTCGGCGTCGGCAGCGAAGACATGCAGCGCTACTACGCCACCATCAACAGCGGCGCGGTCGGCCCGTTCGGGACCCGGATGTGGATCTCGGGCATGTACCAGAAGTACGATCACTTCCGGCCCCACAACTCGCCGATCCCGGCGCCCGGCGGCATCGAGAAGAAGCAGTTCAACGCGCGGATCGATCAGGACTTCGGCGACATCGGTCAGGCCAGCCTGATCTTCAACTACAATGAAAACCGCAACAACTTCATCAACCGCATCAGCCTGGCGACCTTCCAGCGCCAGGGCCTGACCGCGGCCGGCGCGCCGGACACCAGCATCGTCGCGCCTTCGGTCTGCTCGCGTCCGACTCCTGGCGCAGGCGCGCAGGTGGACAACTCGGGCGCGACGCTCTGCCCGAGCAACTTCTTCGAGTACAGCATCAACCCGTCGAACACCGGCAACATCCGGGGTCTGTCGAGCTGGAAGCTCAGCGACGACATCACGCTCACGTTCGACCCGTCGTTCCAGTACGTGCTGGCCAACGGCGGCGGCGCGCAGATCTTCGCCGAAAACGATCCGCAGCTGCGTGGCAACTCCACGGCCGCGGGCGTCGACCTGAACGGCGACGGCGATATCCTGGACCGCGTCTATCTGTACCGGCCGAACACCACCAACACCCGCCGCTACGGCCTCACCACCTCGCTGATCTGGAAGTTCGCCGACAACCAGAGCGTCCGCCTGGCCTATACCTATGACCGCGCCAAGCACCGCCAGACCGGCGACGTCGGCTTCATCGGGCAGGATGGCGTGCCTGAGAACGTCTTCGGCGGCAAGGACGGCGAAGGCCGTCAGGTCACGCTGCCCGACGGCACCAACCTGCGCCGTCGTGACCGCCTTTCGGTCGCCATGCTGAACCAGGTCGCCGCCGAATGGCGCGGCCGGTTCATGGAAGAGAAGCTGCTGCTGAACGTCGGCGTCCGCGCTCCGTTCTTCAAGCGCGACCTGAACAACTACTGCTTCCAGCAGAACACGTTCAACGCCTACTGCACCACCCAGGTCGGCACGCCGGTCCCCGGCACCAACGACGGCACGGGCCGCCCGCTGGTGACCTTCCCGGCCGCGACGCTGAACAGCAACGCCGCGCTGCGGTACGGCAACCCGCGCTCGTTCACCCGCAAGTACGACGACGTGCTGCCGAACCTGGGCGCCAGCTACGAGTTCACCGACGACCTGTCGGTCTACGTCAGCTACGCTGAGACCCTGTCGGTGCCGCGTACGGACGACCTGTACGACCAGATCCTGGTCGATCCGGGCCCGGAACGGTCGAAGACCTACGATCTGGGCGTTCGCTACCAGACGCCTCAGCTGATGATCGCCGGCGCCATCTACCTGACCGACTTCTCCAACCGCATCGAGCGCGTGCTGGACGAGCCCTCGGGCGTGGCGTTCTCGCAGAACGTCGGCGACGTGCGGAACAAGGGCCTCGACCTCCAGCTGGGCTGGAAGCCGGTGGAGGAGTTCAGCTTCTACGCGTCGTACTCGTTCATCGACTCCGAGATCCTGGACAACATCCCGAACGCCGTGGCCGGCATCCTGCCGACCAAGGGCAAGAGCGTGTATGAAACGCCCAAGCATCAGGGCGGCGCCCGGGTCCAGTACGAGCCGACGGAATGGCTGAGCCTCGGCGCCCAGGCGAAGTGGGTCGGCGACCGCTGGACGAACCTCGTCAACACCGAGAAGTTCCGCGGCTACGAGCTGGTCGATTTCGACGCCCGCTTCAAGCTGAGCGAAATCCCGGGCCTCGATGCCATGGGGAACAACACCTACATCCAGTTCAACGTCCGCAACGCCTTCAACAAGCGCTACCTGGGCGACATCACGCCGAACCTCACCGGTACGGCGCTGGGTCAGCCTGGCTATCGCCGGAGCTTCATCGCGACCCTGCACGCCTCCTTCTAACGCGCGTCAGGTCCTGAACTGCGGGGGGCGGCTGCGGCGACGCAGCCGCCCCTTTCGTTTGGGGGTCGCTTGACGCAACCCTGCGCGGGGGCCACATGCGCGCGCTTTGGCAGATGGGTGCTGAGATGACCTTCGTCGTTCCGCCGGAATGGGCGCCGCACAAAGCCATGTGGCTGGGTTTCCCCAGCCATGCGGACCTCTGGCAGGATGACCTGGACGCCGCTCAGGCCGAGGTGGCCGACCTCGCGCGGGCGCTGGCCGGCCCCGGAGGAGAGCGCGTGCGCGTGATGACCGGACATCCGGGCGGCGAGGCCGTCGCCCGCGAGATGCTGGGCGACGTGCCGGGCGTGGAGCTGGTGCAGGGCCGCTTCGGCGACATCTGGCTGCGCGACACCGGGCCGATCTTCGCTGGCGGCCAGGCCAACGGGTTCCGGTTCAACGGATGGGGCGGCAAGTACAGCCTGGAGCACGACGACACGGTCGCCCACCAGATCGCCGAGGCGGCCGGGGCGCCCCTGGTGATGAACGACTTCATCCTGGAAGGCGGCGCGGTCGACCACGATGGCGCGGGCACGATCCTCACCACCGACCAGTGCCTGCTGAACAGGAACCGCAATCCCGGCTGGACCGCCGAGGCCGCCGAGGACGCGCTGCGCCACAGCCTGGGCGCCCGCAAGGTGCTGTGGCTGGGCGAAGGCCTGCGCAACGACCACACTGACGGCCACGTGGACAACCTGGCCCGGTTCGTCGCGCCGGCGACGGTGGCCATCCCGGTGGCCTGGGGCCGCGGCGATCCCAACGCCGAGGCCTATGACGATGCAGCCCGGCGGCTGGCCTCGATGACCGACGCCAACGGCGAGAAGCTGAAGGTGATCCGTATTCCGTCGCCGGGTTGGATCGACGGCGAAGACGGCCCGATCCCGGCCAGCCACATGAACTTCCTGATCGCCAACAAGGCGGTGATCGTGCCCATCTATGAGAAACGCCCCGGCGAATTCGCCGTCGAGGTGCTGAAGCAGGTGTTCCCCGACCGCGAGGTGATCGGGCTTCCGTCCATCGCCATCCTGACCGGCGGCGGATCCTTCCACTGCATCACCCAGCAGGAGCCGGCCTGATGCCCCGCACCATCAACGTCGCCGCGATCCAGACCTCGTACGGCCCGGACATGGCGGCCAACATCGCCAAGACCGCCGACTTCATCCGCCAGGCGGCCGGGCAGGGCGCGCAGGTGATCCTGCCGTCCGAGCTGTTCCAGGGCCCCTATTTCTGCGTGGCCCAGGAGGAGCGGTGGTTCGAGACCGCCTATCCCTGGCGCGAGCACCCGGCGGTGAGGGCGCTGGCGCCGCTGGCGGGGGAGTTGGGCGTGGTGATCCCGATCTCGATCTTCGAGCGCGAGGGGCCGCACTACTTCAACAGCCTGGTGATGGCCGATGCGGACGGGTCGCTGATGGGGGTCTACCGCAAGAGCCACATCCCCGACGGCCCCGGCTACATGGAGAAGTACTACTTCCGGCCGGGCGACACCGGCTTCAAGGTCTGGGACACCCGCTTCGGCCGTGTGGGCGTCGGCATCTGCTGGGACCAGTGGTACCCCGAGTGCGCGCGGGCCATGGCCCTTATGGGCGCCGAGGTCCTGTTCTATCCGACGGCCATCGGCTCGGAGCCGCACGACCCCACGCTCGACACCGCCGCGCCCTGGCGGCGCGCGATGCAGGGACACGCCGTCTCCAATGTGATCCCCGTGATCGGCGCCAACCGCACCGGGTTCGAACCCTGGGACGGCTATCCCAACGGCGGACAGCAGTTCTATGGCTCGAGCTTCATCGCCGACCACCGGGGCGACCTGGTGGCCGCGCTGGGCCGCGAGGACGAAGGCGTCCTGCAGGCGTCGTTCGACCTCGACTTCCTGAAGACCCATCGCGCCGCCTGGGGTTTCTTCCGCGACCGTCGTACGGACCTGTACGGGAGCCTTGTCGGAGCCCGTCCGGCATGATCGAGACCGACCGCCTGATCCTGCGCGCCTTCCGCGAGTCCGACCGCGAGGCGTTCGCCGCTATCAACGGTGATCCGCGCGTCAACGAATGGCTGGGCGGGCCGATCACGCGCCAACAGTCGGACGCCACGCTGGACCGCATCAACGCCCAGATCGCCGCTGACGGCTTCGGCTTCTGGGCCGCCGAGCGGAAGGCGGACAGCCGGCTGGTCGGCATGATCGGATTGCGCCGTAACACGGCCGGGCCGGCGCCCATCGCGCTGGAACTGGGCTGGCGGTTGTCGCCCGATGCGCAAGGGACGGGCCTGGCCACCGAAGGCGCGCAGGCCGCGCTGAACTGGGGCTTCGCCAATCTCGACACGCACGAGATCCTGGCCTGGACCGCCGCCACGAACGTCCGCTCGCAGGCGGTGATGCGAAGGATCGGGATGGCCCACGACCCGGCCCGCGACTTCGTCCACACCGTCCTGCCGGAGGATCATCCTCTGCGCCGGCACGTCGTGTTCGCGGCGAAGCGGCCCTAGACCGCCTCAGTCGCTGGCCTGCTGCGCCTTGTGTGTCCGCACCTTCGTGAGGCCGGCCAGCACGATGGCCTGATCGCGCTCGTCAAGGTCGGTCTTCAGGATACGCAGCGCGTCGAGGTGAACCCGGATCGGCCGCAGATCGGCGGGCACGACGCCGTTCTGGGCGTCCAGGAGATCGCAGAGGCTGAGCGCGGCCTTGCCCATGTTCTCCAGCCGGTGCGCCCCGCCTGCCAGCCCCAGGAGCCGGTTGGTCGAGCCGTACATCCGGATCAGCCCGATCGCTTCGCCCTGCTTCAGGTCGGCAAACGCCGCGTCCTGCCGGGCGAACTCCTCTTCGATGGCCGCCAGGACCTTCGGCTCGATCTTCTTCACGCGGTCCTTCGCCACGCCAAGGGCGGTGGCGGTCGAAATCATCGCGCCCGACTTGAGTTGGCCGGCCAGGCGATACTGCACCTTGTGGACCTTGACCTCGCTCATAGGGCCACTCTCTTGGGTTGGAGGAGCTGATCGATCTCGTCCTGGTGCAGGTCGGGACCCTCGGGTTCGCCCACCTCCATGTCCATATCGTCTGCGCGCCGTCCTTCAATGCCCTTGGGCGGTCCCAGGCGCTGGAATCGACGGTCGGGGCCGACGTAGGTCTCGCACTCGATGATCGGCCGCGCCTCCTGGGCGATCCACAGGATGCGTTCCAGCAGGACGCCCGGGCTGACCGGCTTGCGCACCACGAAATGCACGCCGCTGTCGCGGGCGAAAGTGATCTGCGAGCTGGGCGTGTGGCCGGTGATCATCACGACCGGCAGGAAGGCGAAGCCGGCGCCCGACCGGCGAAGCTCGCGCACGAAGGTGTATCCGTCCTCGTCGTCGGGGCCCAGCTGAGCGTCGACAATGATCAGGTCGACCTGATTGCCGGCCAGGACTAGCTTCGCTTCTTCACGGGTCTGGCAGCGGTGGAGTTGCTTGCCGCCGAAGCCGAACAGCATCTGACCGTACAGGTCCTGCTCGGCGCGCGAATGCTCGAGCAGCAGGATCACCGACTGCGACAGGTTGAACTTCGCCAGAGGCTTCGCGACGAGAGGCATACGGTCCGAACACGGCGCACGCCCTGCGGCGCGCCCGAGACTGCTATCCGCTGCACCTTTGGAGAATGATTAACTGCCCGCACGCGGGGGTGCGGCAGCTCGCCGCAGGCTCAGCAGCCCTGGGGCTTGACCTTCGCTGTGGCCATCTCGCGTTTCGCACGGGCCAGATCGGCGGCGAACGCCGGGTCCGAGTGCAGTCGCGCCACCATCGCCGCGCCCAGCGTGCGACCGGCCTCAACGTCGGAAATGAAATGCACGCCGCAGATCATCCGGCTCTCGCCCGACTCGCGGCCCACGGTCAGCAGAGCGTCGGCCCGCGCCGGCGCCGCCTCGCTCAGCACCAGCGCCCACGACCACGCCGTCATCGCATGGCCCGACGGATAGGACGAGTTGGTCTTCATCCAGTCCTCGCGCGGCACACAGATCGGCTTGTCGTTGCCGATCACCGGACGCGGGCGCCCGTAGGCGTCCTTGGCCGGCGTGCCGATGGTGCGAACGTCCAGCTCCATCCGATGCAGCATGCGCCAGGCCGCCGGGGTTTGCGTCGCATTGATGTCGACGCCCAACGCGCATGAGAACCGCTTGATCGCGCCGCCGCCCCAGAGGTCGTTGTCCTGGATGGCCGTCTTCCACCGGGCCGTGCCCTCCAGCGCGCGCGTCTCGTCGTAGAGCGCCCGATCGGCCTTGCCATGCGCGGAGTCGGGGGGCGGCGGCGGGCCCAGGATGGCCTTGCCGTCCAGCGGATTGGTCGCAGAGTAGCCCGTCAGTTGGGTGGCGCGCGGGCCCATCGACACATCGTCGGGCGTGTTGGACGGCGCCGTCGCGCAGGCGGAAAGGGCGCAGATCGTGGCGGCGGTCAGCAGAGAGCGGAGCACTTGAAACGTCCTGGCAGAGAAGCCGGCGATTGAAGGGTTGGTCGCGCGCCCGCGCAAGCGCGCCGTCACATTTGCGGGCGAAAGCTGGATCGGCTAGAAGCGGCGACCTTGCGCGTCTGCCCGCACGCCCCCGGACCCGAGCGTCGCGCCTCCATGAATTCTGAAGGCTGATAGATGACCACCGCCCAACAAGTGCCGGGCCAGCTCTCCGGTAACGTCCTGTTCTATTCCAAGCCCGAGCCGCTGGCGAAGGAACTCCACTCCAAGCTCGGCGTGAAGCGCATGGACGGTCCGTTCAGCTTCGCCAAGGCGGGCCACGCCATTCCGCTGACCGTGGGCGAGTTCCCGCTGTCGGCCGTGACCGGTCCGATCATCTTCGTGGGCGACGAAAAGCTGCCCATCGCCGTGATGGGCCTGAACTCGGGTGAGAACATGTTCGTCAAAGACGACGGCACGTTCGAAAGCGGCATCTACATCCCGGCCTACGTGCGCCGCTATCCGTTCGTGTTCGCCAACGACGACGCGAACAAGCAGATGGTGCTGTGCATCGACCGCAACGCCGAGTTCATCGTCGAGTCGGGCTACGACATGCCGTTCTTCGACGAGAAGGGCGAGCCGACCGAGTACACGAAGAACTGCATCGAGTTCTGCAACAACTTCGAGATCGAGCGTCAGCGTACGATGGGCTTCGTCCAGATCCTGAAGGACCTGGACCTGTTCGAAACGAAGGAAGCCACCTTCACGCCCGCGAACCCCGACGGCACGCCCGGCGAGCCCCAGCGGATCGCCGAGTACTTCGGCGTCTCGGAAGAGAAGCTGAACGCCCTGCCGCACGCGAAGTTCATCGAGCTGCGCGACAACGGCGCGCTGGGCCAGATCTACGCTCACATGCACTCGCTGGTCGGCTGGGACCGTCTGATCGCCCTGGCCATGACCAAGGCCGCCGCTGAGCAGCCCGCCAACCTGAACTAGCCGCGGATGCCTCCCTCCCCTTGAAGGGGAGGGACAAGCCGCATGAGCGGCCAGGGTGAGGGAGTCGCGATCACGCTCCGACTCCGCGCCCTGGCCCCACCGCCACCTTCCTCAGGGGCGGGCCGTCACCGCGAGAACACGCTCCGGGTCAGGCACGAGAAGACCAGCCGGCCGGCCTCATCGAGCAGGTCGTGCTGGGCGATGACGATGCCCTTGTCGTCGCCGACCGCATCCTTCGCCATCACCGTCATCCGGCCGCGCAGCAGTTCGCCCGGCGGCGGATTGCGCATCCACCGCAGGGCGTCGACGCCCAGGCGCTTGGTCTGGCTGAAGTTGCTGGAGGCCATGGCGTCGAGCCTGGCCCAGATCGCGAAGACCATGGCGTCGGGCGCGCCCCGGTCGACCGTCCAGCCTGGTGTGAAGGCGGCCACGAAGGTGTCGAGGGCGGCGGCGTCGACGGCTGCAGCACCCAGCGAAGCCACCTGGCCGATCTGGATGTCGTCGAAGGATGCGGGCAAGCGAAGGCTCCTGGTCTGGCGGAACGCGATTCTCAAGATCATGGCCGCCGGACGCCATGAGTCGAGCCTTGCTTTGCGCCCGCGACATCCACGCGCCATATAGCGCCGGTAAAGGCAGGTTGGCCTTTGAGGTGACGATGCGCTTTCTGCTGGGCCTGCTGTGCGCCCTCCTCCTTCCGGCGATGGCTGCGGCCCAACCCGTCAACACCGGTCACCTTACGGCCGAGCTGGTCGCGTCGGCTCAGGGCGTCACGCCCGGCCAGACCCTCGACGTGGCGCTGCGCCAGCAGATCCAGAAGGGCTGGCATACCTATTGGCGCAACGCCGGGGATTCCGGCGAGGCCACCAAGCTGACCTGGACCCTGCCCGCCGGTTGGAGCGCCTCGGACTTCACCTGGCCCGTCCCTCATCGGCTGCCGATCGGCCCGCTGGTGAACTACGGCTATGAGAACGAGGTGATTCTGCCCGTCCGGCTGACCGTCCCGACGAACGCGGCGGTCGGCTCCACGGTGACGCTCAAGGCGAAGGCCGACTTCCTGGTCTGCGCCGACATCTGCATACCCGAGAGCGCGAGTCTCGAGCTCAGCCTGCCGGTGACGGCCGGCCCGGCCCCGGCCGATCCCGTCTGGGGCCCGAGGATCGCCAAGGTGCTGGCCGACGCGCCGAAGCCTGCGGGCCTGACCGGCGCCTTCGAGGTCGCGGGCGGTGCGCTGAAGCTCGCCATCACCGGCGCGCCGCTGAAGGGTGCGGACCTGTCCGAGGCTTACTTCTTCCCGTTCGCCGGGACCGTCATCGACCACGCCAAGCCGCAGACGATCGACCGGGGCCCCGAGGGCCTGACCCTCAGCATCACCCCCGGCTACGACTTCCAGGGCCCGACACCGCCCAAGCAGCTGGGCGGGGTGCTCGTCGTCGCCGGCAAGGGCTATGAGCTGACCGCCGCGGCGGGACCGCTGCCCGCGGCCGCCGCCGGCCTTGGGCCGCCGCCGGCGAAGGCCGGGCCGGCCGCCGCCGGGGCCGATCTTGGGCTGCTGTCCGCCGCAGCCTTCGCCTTCGTCGGTGGGCTGATCCTCAACCTGATGCCGTGCGTCTTCCCCGTGCTGGCCATGAAGGCCGCCTCGCTGGCCGGCCACGGCGGCGCCCATGGCGATGCGCGCCGACAGGGGCTGGCGTTCGGGGCCGGTGTTCTGGCCACCTTCGTGGGTCTGGCGGCGCTGCTCATCGCGCTCCGGGCCGCCGGTTCGGCTGTGGGTTGGGGCTTCCAGCTGCAGGATCCCCCGGTCGTCGCGGCGCTCGCTCTGCTGATGCTCTTGGTGGCCCTGAATCTTTCGGGCGTCTTCGAGGTGGGGACCTCGCTGCAGGGCGCCGGCTCGAACCTGGCGTCACGCGGGGGGCTGGCGGGCAGCTTCTTTACCGGCGCGCTCGCCGTGGCCGTGGCCGCGCCCTGCACCGCGCCGTTCATGGGCCCGGCCCTGGGCTGGGCGCTGACCCAGACGCCGGTCGCGGCGCTCACCGTGTTCCTGGCCCTGGGCCTGGGCTTCGCCGCGCCCTTCGTCGCCGTGGCCTTTGCGCCTGCGCTCATCAACCGCCTGCCGCGTCCCGGCGCCTGGATGGACGGCTTCAAGAAGCTGCTGGCGTTTCCGATGTACGCCGCCGTCGCCTGGCTGGTCTGGGTGCTGACGGTGCAGATCGGCTCGGACGCGGTGCCGCGCATCCTGGGCGCGGCGGTCATTCTGGCCCTGGCCGCCTGGCTGTTCGGCATCGCCCAGCGCCGCCGCGCCGCCGGCGGGCGCCCCGTCGCCGTGGCCGCCGCCGCGACCGTCCTGGCCGCCGCCGCTGTTGTGGGCGGCGCATTCTGGCCCGCCTACGCGCTGCCCGAAGCGGCGCCCGAGGCCGCGAAGCTGGACGCCGAGGCCTATACGCCCGAGCGTCTCGCCGCGCTGCAGGCCGAGGGCCGCCCGGTGCTGGTCAACTACACTGCGGCCTGGTGCGTGAGCTGCCAGGTGAACGACCGGGTCGCGCTGTCGACCAAATCGGTCGCGGACGCGCTCAGCCGCAACAATGCGGTCTACCTCAAGGCCGACTGGACCAAGCGCGACGGCGCCATCGCCGCCGAGCTGGCCCGCTTCGGTCGCGCCGGCGTGCCGCTCTACCTCGTGTATGGCGCGAAGGGCGGCGATCCCGTTATCCTGCCGTCGATCCTGACCTCCGGCGTGGTGGTGAAAGCCATCGACGCCGCTGGCCGCCCCAGTTGAACCGTCCGTCCAGGGAGCCGAACCGATGAACCGCCGCCTCGTGATCGCCCTTGCCGCCGCCTCGGCGCTGGTCGGCCCCGCCGCCATGGCCGCGCCCGTCGTGGGCCAGCCCGCTCCGGCCTTCACCGCCGTCGACGCCAATGGCAAGACCCGCTCGCTCGATGAGTTCAAGGGCAAGACCGTGGTGCTGGAATGGACCAACAGCGGCTGCCCGTATGTCCGCAAGCACTATGACAGCGGCAACATGCAGGGCCTGCAGGGCCAGGCGACCAAGGACGGCATGGTGTGGCTGACCGTCATCTCGTCGGCGCCGGGGATGCAAGGTTACGTGGCCGGCGCCGACGCCAAGGCCTGGAAGGCCCGGGAAAAGGCCGCCCACACCGGCCTGCTGCTCGACCCCAAGGGCGTCGTCGGCCGGGCCTACGAGGCCAAGACCATGCCTCACATGTACGTCATCGATAAGGCCGGCAAGCTGGTCTACATGGGCGGTATCGACGACAAGGCTTCGTCCGACCCGGCCAGCCTGAAGGGCGCGACGAACTATGTCGCCGCGGCGCTGGCCGACGTGAAGGCCGGCCGGGCGGTGGCCCAGGCGACCACGCGCCCCTACGGCTGCAGCGTGAAGTACGGCTCGGCCGGCTAAGAGGTAACGCTTGACCCCCGTCGACGCCGCCTGGGCGGCCCTCTCCAAGGCCGCCGAGGCCGCGCGCGATCGCCGGATCGTTGGCCTGTTCGACGCCGAGCCCGACCGGCTCGCTCATCTCACGCTGGCTGCGGCGGGGCTGGAAATCGACCTTTCCAAGCAGCCCTGGTCGCGGGCCGACCTCGAGGTGATGCTGGACCTGGCGCACGCCTCGGGCGTCGACACCGCGCGGGCGGGCCTGTTCGCCGGCGGGATCGTCAACGCTTCTGAAGGCCGACCGGCCCTGCACATGGCGCTGCGCGCCGCCGACGGCGCCGACTATCGCGCGGCGGGCCAGCCGGTGTCGCGCGAGGTCGAGGCGACGCGCGACGCCATGCGCGCGTTCGCCGACCAGGTGCGCTCGGGCGTGCGGCGCGGCTGCACCGGCAAGCCGTTCCGCGCGATCGTCCACATCGGCATCGGCGGGTCCGACCTGGGCCCCCGGTTCGTCTGGGAAGCGCTCAAGCCGCTGGATCCGCCGATCGACCTGCGCTTCACGGCCAACGTCGACCCGGCGGAATTGGCCCAGGCCCTGACCGGCCTCGATCCGGCCGAGACGATGATCGTCACGGTCTCGAAGACCTTCACGACCCTCGAGACGCTCACCAACGCCGAGGTCGCCCGCGCCTGGCTCCGCGCCAGCCTGGGCCCCGCCAGCGACAGCCATCTGGTCGCCGTGTCGGCCGCGCCCGACAAGGCTCAGGCGTTCGGCGTGCCCGCCGACCAGGTGTTCGGGTTCTGGGACTGGGTGGGCGGGCGCTATTCCATCTGGTCATCGGTCGGCCTCTCTTGCGCCGTGGCCCTCGGCTACGACGTGTTCGAGCGCATGCTGGCCGGCGCGCGGGCCATGGACGCCCACTTCAAGTCCGCGCCCCTGGCCCTGAACGCCCCGGTGCTGCTGGCGCTGGCGCACATCTTCAACCGCAACGGCCTGGGGCGGCCCATCCGCGCCGTCGTGCCCTACGCCCAGCGCCTGCGCCTCTTCGCGGCCTTCCTCCAGCAGCTGGAGATGGAATCGAACGGCAAGCGGGTCACCGCCGACGGCCGCCCAGCGCCGCATGCGACGGCCGCCAGCGTGTTCGGCGACGCCGGCACCAACGGCCAGCACGCCTTCTTCCAGCTTCTGCACCAGGGGACCGACGTGATTCCGGTCGACATCGTGGCCGTGCACCGCGGGACCGAGGGCGACGTCGACGGCCAGACCAAGCTGCTGGCCAACGCCATCGCCCAGGCCGAAGCGCTGCTGGTGGGCCGCTCGGAGGCCGACGTCCGCGCCGAACTCACCGCGGCGGGGCGCAGCCCCGAAGAGATCGACATGCTGGCGCCCCAGCGCACGTTCCCTGGCGACCGGCCCACCAGCTTCATCCTGCTGGAACGCCTCGACCCCGAACGCCTGGGGGCCCTGATTGTGCTTTATGAGCACAAGACGTTCGTTGAGGGCGTGCTTTGGGGAATCAACAGCTTCGACCAATGGGGCGTCGAACTGGGCAAGTCGCTGGCCACCCGCGTGCTGGGTGAGCTGAGCGGCGGCCCGGCCGGCGCGCACGACCCGTCGACCCAGGCGTTGATCGCCCGGTTGAAGTCCTAACGCTGCCTGTCATCCTCCTGTCATGACGCTGGCCACGCCGGCTGCCGGAGTCGCGAGATCCGGGGGCCATGATCATATCGTCGATGTGCTGATCGCCGAGCGGGCGCCCAAGCTCGCCGGCGGGCCGCTATGGCCGCTCGCCCGCCCGCTGCTGTACGCCCTGCTGGACTACGCCAAGGCGCGGCGCCTGGCCGACGCGATCCACCCGATGCCCGGGGCCAAGGCCCTGGCCTATGTGTCGGACCTGCTGGCGCTGAAGGTGGCCGCCGCCGGGCTGGACCGGATACCCGCCAACGGCCGGCTGGTGCTGGTTTGCAACCACCCCACGGGTATCGCCGACGGCGTCGCGGTGTACGACGCCCTGAAGTCGCTGCGCCCGGATATCTGCTTCTACGCGAACGCCGATGCGCATCGCGTCTCGCCGGGCTTCGGCGAGGTGCTGATCCCCGTGGAGTGGGTCGAGGCAAAGCGCACTCGCGAGAAGACCCGCGCCACCCTGACCCTCACCCGCGAGGCGCTGGAAGCCGAACGCTGCCTGGCGATCTTCCCGGCCGGACGCCTGGCCCGTAAGGAACCCGACGGCACGCTGGCCGACCCGGAATGGATGTCCTCGGCGGTCTCGATCGCGCGCAAGTACGAGGCGCCGCTGACGCCGGTCCACGTGGCCGGGCCGTGGTCGGCGATGTTCCACTTCTTCCACGGATTCTCGACCGAACTGCGCGACATCACCCTCTTCCACGAGCTGCTGAACAAGCGCGGCCGTGAGTTCTCGCTCACGGTCGGGCGCCCGATTCCGCCCGAGAGGCTGGACGGCGATCCGGCCGAGGTGACCGCCCGCCTGAAGACGTTCGTCGAGCGCGATCTGCCGGCCGATCCCGACCGCCGCTTCGCATGACGCCGCCATGATCCTGGCTGACGAGGCGGCGACGGGCCGGTTGGGCCGGGCGGTGGCGGCGCAGCTACGGCCGGGCGAGGCGGTCTGCCTGACCGGTCCGCTGGGCGCCGGCAAGTCCACGCTGGCGCGGGCGCTGGTGCGGGCCCTGACGACGCCCGACGAAGAGGTGCCCAGCCCCACCTTCACCCTGGTGCAGTTCTACGAGGGCCCGCGGCTCGCGGTCGCCCACTTCGACCTCTACCGCCTGTCCGATCCCGACGAGGCCTACGAGATCGGCCTGGACGAGGCGTTGGACGCCGGCGCGGCGGTGATCGAGTGGCCCGAACGGCTGGAGGGCCGCCTGCCGCTCGACCGACTCGATATAGAGATCGCCCTCGCTGAAAATGGCGGGCGCACCGCGCGGCTCACCCCGCATGGCGCCTGGGAAGGACGTGACCTTGAGTTCTGAGCGCGAGGCCCTGAAGGCCGGGTTCCTGAAGGCCGCCGGTTTCGGCGACGCCCGCCGCCAGCCTCTGGGCGGCGACGCCTCCACGCGCCAGTACGAACGGCTGCACCGGGACGGCCAGACCTTCATCTTCATGGACCAGCCGCCGTCGCTGGAGACGGCGCCCTGTCCGCCCGCCGCCACGCCGGCCCAGCGTGAGGCGCTGGGCTACAATGCCCTGGCCCGGCTGGCCGCCGGCCGGGTGGACGCTTTCATCGCCACCGCAGGCTGGCTGCGCGACCAGGGACTTTCGGCGCCCGCGATCCTGGCCGCCGAGCCGGCCCAGGGCCTGGCCGTGCTGGAAGACCTGGGCGACGACCTGTTCGCGAGCCTCATCCAGGCCGGGCACGACGAGGCGCCGCTGTACGACGCCGCCATCTCGGCGCTGGCGAAGATCCACGAGGCGCCGGTCGGCGACGTGCTGTCCTATGACGGCGTCACGTGGCCCTTCCTCACGTACGACGAGACCGCGCTGGCCACCGCCGACCGCCTGCTGGTGGAGTGGCTGCCGAAGCTCAAGCCCCAGCTCGTCTTCGGGGCCGAGGCGGTCGCCGGGTGGGAGGCCATCTGGACGCCGATCCGGGCCTATGGCGCAGCCAACGCCAGCGTCTTCTGCCACCGCGACTACCACGCCGAGAACCTGCTCTGGCTGCCTAGCCGCGAGGGCCCGGCCCGCGTCGGCCTCATCGACTTCCAGGACGCCGTTAGGGCGCATCCGGCGTGGGACATGTCGATGCTGCTGCACGACGCCCGCCGCCAGGTGACGCCCGAGCGGGAGGCCGCTTGCCTGGCCGCCTATTTCGCGTTGCGGCCCCAGGTCGACCGCGCCCGCTTCCTCGCCGACTTCCACGCCCTGGGGGCGCTCAACATCTGCCGGATCCTGGGGATCTTCGCCCGGCTGACCACCCGCGACGGCAAGCCGAAGTACGCGACCCTGATGCCGCGGCTCTGGGGTTACCTGGACCGTTGCCTGGCGGACCCGGAACTTGCGCCGCTGAAGGGGTGGCTCGACCGTCACGTGCCCGCGGAGGCGCGCGCATGACGCCCGGACCCCGGACCGCCATGGTGCTGGCCGCCGGCCTGGGCACGCGCATGCGGCCGCTGACCGACGCCATGCCCAAGGCCCTCGTGCCCGTGAACGGCAAGGCGCTGATCGACCATGTGCTCGACCGCCTGCGCGACGCGGGCGTCGAGCGGGTGGTGGTCAACGTCCACCATCTGGCCGACCAGATGGAAGCCCACCTCGCCGCACGGCGCGACCTGGAGGTGCTGATCTCGGACGAGCGGGCCGAACTCCTCGATTCCGGAGGCGGCATCCGTCATGCCGCGGACAAGCTGGGTCGCGAGCCCGTCTATGTGGCCAACATCGACAGTCTCTGGATCGAGGGCGCGACGCCGGCGCTGGAGACGCTCAAGGCCGCCTGGGACCCGGCCGCCATGGACATCCTGCTGCTGCTGGTGAAGCGCGGGCAGGGGATCGGGTTCGAAGGGCCGCAGGGCTTCTTCCGCGACGATCAGGGTCGGCTCACCCACTCCACCGCGCCCCAGCCTCCGACGCCCTTCGCCAACATGGGCATCGCCATCCTCAAGCCCGAGCTGCTGGACGACCAGCCGGCCGGGGCCTTCTCGATCATCCCGATCTGGCATCGGCTGCAGGCCGAGGGCCGGCTGCATGGCGCAGTGATGGACGGCTTCTGGATGCACGTCGGCGATCCTGGCGCGCGCGATCTCGCCGAGGCCAAGCTGCGCGAGGCGGCGCAAGCCTCATGACGCCCGCCTTCTTCGAGCAGCCGGGCTCGCGCTGGTTCAACATCCCGGCGCACCGGCCGTTCGCGGAAGACCTCGCCCAGGGCCTCTACGACGCGCTCGCGCCCCTGGGCCCCGAGGCCCTGGCCGACGCCGTGGTCCTCACGCCGACCCGTCGCGGCGCCCGCGCCCTGGCCGACGCCTTCATCAAGGCCTCGGGCGGTCGCGCCGTCCTGCCGCCCCAGATGCGCCCGCTGGGCGACCTGGAGGCCGGCGAGCCACCCTTCGAGCCCGGCGATCTGGTGCTGGACCTGCCGGCCGCCATCGATCCCCTGCGCCGCCGGTTCGAGCTGGTGCGACTGGTCGCCGAACTGTCCGACGACGTGCCGGGCGGCGTGCACAGCGCCGGCGCCGCGCTCGACCTGGCCGACGCCATGGGCGCATTCCTGGACGGTCTCCAGATCGAGGAGATCGACGTGCGCGGCGCCCTGGCCGACCTAGCGCCCGGGGAGCTGGCCAAGCACTGGGACCTCTCGCGCCGGTTCCTGGACCGGGCGCTGGAGGCTTGGCCTCGTCGGCTCGACGAGCTGGGCGTGGTGGATGTCAGCGAACGTCGCGTGCGCCTGCTGAACCGTCTGGCCGAGCGGTGGTCCGACAGGCCGCCGCAGGGCGTCCTGGTCGCCGCCGGCTCCACGGGCACCGCGCCCGCCACCCGCGCCCTGATGATCGCCATCGCAGCGGCGCCCAAGGGTGCCGTCGTGCTGCCCGGTGTGGATGTGAACCTGGCCGAGAAGGCCTGGCGCAAGGTCGACGTACAGCATCCGCAGGGCGCGCTGCGCCGCCTGCTGGAAGCCGCGCGGGTGACCCGCGAGGAGGTGGCGACCTGGCCCGCCTCCACCGACGAGACCGCCGCCCAGCGCTGGCGCCGCCGGGTGGTCAACGAGGCGCTGCGGCCCGCGGAGGAGACCGCCGACTGGCTGCATGTCATCGACGACCTGCGCGCCCAGGACCCCGACGCCATCGCCGAGGCGCTGAAGGGTCTATCCCTCGTCAGCGCCCGCACGGAGGAGGAGGCGGCGACGGTCGCCGCGCTGCTGCTGCGCGAGGCTCTTGAGACACCGGACCGCACCGCCGCCCTGGTGACGCCCGATCAGCGCATCGCGCGCCGCGTCGCCGCCAAGCTGGCCCGCTGGGGCGTGGTCCCGGACTCGTCGGCCGGCGAAAGCCTGGCCGGGTCCCCATGCGGCGCGCTGGCGAGCCTGCTGGCGCGGGCCGCCGTCGATCCCGTCGATCCCGTCGCGTTGCTGGGCCTGCTGAAGCACCCGTTCACGCGCCTGGGCGACGCCACCCGGCTGGAGCGCCACGCCCTGCGCGGCGCGCGCGCCCGCACCTGGGATGAACTGAAAGATCGTCTCCTCGCCAAGGATCGCGATGGTCGCGAGCGCGCGCCCCAGGCCTTGCCCTTGGCTGAGCGGCTGCAGGCCATCGTCGAGGCCCTGACGTGGCCTCATGACAGCTACGACGCCCCCGGCGCCGTCACCCTGCGCCTGGTCACGGCCATGGAGGCGCTGGCGACCGGCGAGGATGGGCAGACCGGCGACCTGTGGGCCGGCCACGCGGGCGAGGCCATGTCGCGTCTGCTGTCGGGGCTGATGCGCGAGGGCGAGGACCTGCCCCAGGTGACGCCCCGCCAGTACGCCGACCTGCTGCAGCGGCTCATGTCCGGCGAGACGGTGCGTTCGGGCGGCGCCACGCACCCGCGTCTGCGCATCCTGGGCGCGATCGAGGCCCGCCTGGTCCGCGCCGACCGGCTGGTGGTGGCCGGGCTGGAGGAGGGGGTGTGGCCCGCCGCCGCGCCCACCGACCCGTTCCTGTCGCGGCCCATGCGCGAGGCCCTTGGCCTGCCGTCGCCAGAGCGTCGCATCGGTCTGGCCGCCCACGACTTCGCCCAGGCGGTCTGCGCGCCAGAAGTGGTCCTGCTGCACACCGAGCGCCGCGACGGCCAGCCGGCGGTGAAGTCGCGCTGGCTCTGGCGGCTGGAGACATTGGCCAAGGGCGCGGGTCTGGAAATCCCGAGCCGCCCGGAGGCGCTGGCCTGGGCCGCCGCGCTGGACGCGCCGGGCCCCTACACGCCGTATCCGCGGCCGTCGCCCAAGCCGCCGGTCGAGGCCCGCCCCACCGAACTGTACGCCACCCGCGTCGAGACCCTGACGCGAGACCCCTACGCCGTCTGGGCCCGCGACATCCTCAAGCTGCGCCTGATCGAGCGGCCGGACGAGGAGGTGGAGGCCCGCGCTCGCGGCACCGCCATCCACGCCGCCTTCGAACGCTTCGTGCTGGACTGGCCCGAGGCGCTGCCGCCGGATGCGGCCACGATCTTCCGCGGCCTCTATCTGGCCGAGCTGGAAAAGGCCGGCATGCCGCGGGACGCCCTGGCCCGTGAGAACGCCCTGGCCGACGAGGCCGCCGCGTGGGTGGCCGACATGGAGAGCCGCCGTCGCGCGGACGGCCGCCGGCTGCACGTCGAGAAAGAGGGCAAGCTCACCCTCGAGATCGCTGGCCGACCCTTCACGCTGGCCGCCAAGGCCGACCGCATCGAGGTCTCTCCCGACGGCCTGGGCCACGTGCTGGACTACAAGACCGGCCGCGCGCCGTCGAAGCGGATGGTCGAGACGGGCTTTTCGCCCCAGCTCACCCTGACGGCCGCGATCCTCGAAGGCGGCGGCTTCAAGGATATCGGCCGCGTCACGGCCGGCGACCTGACCTATCTCGAGATCACCGGCCGCCGCCCCGCCGGCCGCGAGGAGGTGCGCGCCGCGCCTTACGGCGACGGCGATAAGATCCTCAATTCGCGCGAGGCCGTCGACGCCGCCCTGCAGGGCCTGGATCGGCTGATCACCCGCTACGCCGACCCGGCGCAGGGCTACACCTCTCGCACCGCCCCGCAGTTCGTGAAGATGTACGTCTCGGACTACGACCACCTGGCCCGCGTCTTCGAGTGGTCCACCAGCGGGGAGGATGACGAGTGACCGTCGTCGACCTCTTCAGCGCCGATGCGCGCAACCCGCAGGAGGAGGCGGCCGACCCCACGCTGTCGGTATTCGTCACCGCCAACGCCGGTTCGGGCAAGACGAAGACCCTGATCGACCGGGTGGCGCGCCTGCTGCTGGGCGGCGCCAAGCCCGAGACGATCCTGTGCGTGACCTACACCAAGGCCGCGGCGTCCGAGATGCAGCGGCGGCTCTACGACCGGCTGGGCGGCTGGTCGGTGGCCAGCGACGCCGAACTGCGCGACGCCCTCGGCAAGCTGCGCTCGCGCGCGCCAAAGAGCTTCGACGCCCAGGACCTGTCCGAAGCGCGCAGCCTGTTCGCCGCCGCCCTGGAGACGCCTGGCGGCCTGAAGATCCAGACGATCCACGCCTTCTGCGAGAAGGTGCTGAAGCGCTTCCCGATGGAGGCCGAGGTCCCGCCCGGCTTCCGGGTGATGGACGAGCCGGCCGCCGCCGCCGTGGCCGCCGCCGCGCGCCGCAACGTGGCCCACCATGTGCTGAACGTGCCCGGCGAGCTTGCCGACGCCTATGGCCGCCTGTCGGTCTCGCTCGACTTCCGCCGCTTCCAGGCGATGTTCGCCGAGTTCGAGAACCGCCGGGGGGCTTTGGCCGCGTTCTTCGACCGGGAAGGTGGGCTGGAGGGCGCCAAGGGCTGGGTCTGGCGCGCCGTCGACATCCCGCCGGATACAGACCCCGACGCGCTCGCCGCCGAGGCGATGGCGCGCCTGGATCGCCAGATGTACCGCCGCGCCGCTGAGGTGCTGCAGCCTGGCGGCAAGACCGACGCCCAGCGGGCCGCTGCGCTGATAGCCCTCGCCGCCGACGCGCACCCGTCCCTGGACGACGCGGCAGACCTCTTCTTCACGAAGGAGGACGAGCCCCGGAAGTGGGTCGAGACGGCGAAGCGGCTGCAGACCGAGCCCGCCGTGCGCGCCTTCCTGCTCGAGGAGCAGGAGCGGCTGCACAACCTGCGCCAACGCATGCGCGCCGCCCAGGTCGGCCGCGACAGCGTCGACGCGCTCAGCCTCGCCCACGCCTACCTGCACGCCTACCGCATCGAGAAAGAGGCTTCCGGCGCCCTCGACTTCGCCGACCTGGTCGAGAAGACCTGCGCGCTGCTGCAGGACGATGCGGCGGCCTGGGTGCTCTACAAGCTGGACGGCGGCGTCGACCATATCCTGCTGGACGAGGCCCAGGACACCGCGCCTGAGCAGTGGGCGATCATCGACGCGCTGACCGACGACTTCTTCTCGGGCGCCGGTCGGCCGCGAAAGGCGCGCGATCTGGCGCGGGGCGTCTTCGTGGTGGGCGACCGCAAGCAGTCGATCTACTCGTTCCAGGGCGCGCGGCCCGAGCTGCTGGCCGACAAGTTCCTGTTCTACCGCGACCGCGCCGCCGGCGCCGGCCATCCGGTGAAGCGGATCGATCTCCTGAAGTCGTGGCGTTCGACGCCGCAGGTGCTGAGCTTCGTCGACGCCGTCTTCACGCCCGCCCACCTGATCGAGGCGGTCCAGCCCGGGGATGCGGTCGTCCACGAGGTGGCGTCCCCGCGCCAGGAACACCTCGGCTGCGTCGACGTCTGGGACATGGAGGTCGACCGCAAGGGCCAGGAGCGCGGCGCCTGGGATGCCCCGCTGGACCTGGAATCCGAGGACAGCGCCAACCGCCGCCTCGCCCGGCGGATCGCGACCGAGATCGACGGCCTGATCGCCCGCGGCGAAGGCGTCTACGACGAGAAGACCCAACAGCTGCGCGCCGCCACCGCCGGCGACGTGCTGATCCTGGTGCGCCGCCGGGGCGCGCTGTTCGAGGAGATCCTGCGCGAGCTGAAGCACAAGCGCCTTCCGGTGGCCGGCGCCGACCGGCTGTCGCTGTCGGGCCACATCATCTTCGACGACCTGCTGGCGCTGGCCCGCTTCGCGCTCTTCCCCGGCGACGACCTGACCCTCGCCGCCCTATTGAAGAGCCCGTTCTGCGGGCTGGACGACGACGGCCTCTACGACCTGGCCTACGGCCGATCGGGCGGCCTGTGGGCCACGCTGCGCAACCGCGCGCACGAGGTCGCCGCCTGGGCCGCGGCCGAGACGTTCCTGCAGCTGGCCCGCGACGCGGCCCGCGGGTCGCGGCCGTTCGAGTTCTACGTCCGCCTGGTCGAGCACGTCGGCGACGACGGCCGCTCGATGCGCCAGCGCCTGCTGGGCCGGCTGGGCGCCGAGGCGAACGACGCGCTGGACGAGTTCCTGAACCAGGTGCTGGCCGCCGAGGAGCGCGGCGCCCACGACCTCGAGAGCCTGGCCGACGAGCTGTCGGGCCTGGAGATCCTGGTGAAGCGTGAGATGGAGGCCTCGCGCGACGAGGTCCGGGTCATGACCGCCCATGGCGCCAAGGGCCTGGAGGCGCCGATCGTCTTCCTGCCCGAGACCAATCTCGCCGGCGCCCAGCGCGGCTCGCCGCTGATGGCCGTCGATCGCGGCCCCGAGGGCCAGGGCTTCCTCTGGAGCGCCCGGTCGGCCAACGACTGCCCGCCCACGACCGTGGCTCGCAAGCTGCGCGCCGACCGTGAGGAGGCTGAGGCCTTTCGCCTGCTCTATGTGGCCCTGACCCGGGCCCGCGACCGTCTGGTGCTGTGCGGCCGTCGCGCCGAGCGCACCGATCCCGACAAGCTGAAGGGCTGGTGGGGCGCGATTCGCGACGCGGTCACGGACGCAGGTCTCGCCGACCAGGTACGCGAACTGGAGGATGACGCCGGCGGCCGGTTCCGCCGCTATGGCCCCGATCCCCAGCGGGTTCGCGCCCGGCCGGTCGCTGTCGTCGCCGCCCCGGCGCTGCCGGGATGGGCCCGCGTCGTCGCCACGCCTGAGGCGTTCGCCCGCTATGCCTCGCCATCCGACCTGGGCGAGGGGGTGATCGACGCCGCCCCGTCGCCGCTGGCCGAAGCCACCGGTCTGGGCCGCTTCCGCCGGGGCGACATCGTCCACCGCCTGCTGCAGCTGCTGCCGGACCTGCCCACGTCCGAGCGCGCGGCGGGGGCCGGCGCGCTGCTGGCCCGCGAGCCAGACCTCACCGATGTCCAGCGCGCCGAGATGGCCGCCGCCGCGCTGTCGGTGCTGGAAGACCCGCGCTTCGCCGAGGTGTTCGGCCCCGGTTCCCGCGCCGAGGTCGCGGTGGCCGGGACAGCCGCCGCCCTCCCGCCCGGCCTGCGCATCTCGGGGCGCATCGACCGCCTCATCGTCCTTCCGGATCGGGTGCTGGTGGTGGATTTCAAGACCAATCGGCCTTCGCCCGACCGCATCGATGACGCCGACCCGGCCTATCTGCGCCAGATGGCGCTCTACGCCGCCGTACTCGCCGACATCTTTCCGGGCCGCCGGATCGAGGCCGCCATCGTCTGGACCGACGGCCCGAAGCTGATGCCGGTTCCAGAAATCCTGTTGGCCCAAACCCTTGCCGACCTCCGCCGTGACGGTTGATACAAGGCCGGAGCCCGCCTACATGGCCGGATCAAGAAGTGCGGAATCTCGTTAGGATGAACGCCGCGCGATAGGAGTTACCCGATGAGCACCGTGAAGGTCACCGACGACACCTTCCAGGCCGACGTCCTGCAATCCGAGACCCCCGTCCTCGTGGACTTCTGGGCGGAATGGTGCGGCCCCTGCAAGCAGATCGCCCCCGCCCTGGAACAGCTCGCCGCCGAGCTCGAAGGCAAGGTCACGATCGCCAAGCTCGACATCGAGCAGAGCCCGACCACCCCCTCGCGCTACGGCGTCCGCGGCATCCCCACCATGATGCTGTTCAAGGGCGGCCAGATGGCCTCGATGAAGGTCGGCGCCATGCCCAAGCAGAAGATCCTGGAGTGGCTGACCGAAGCGGGCGTCGCGGCGTAAGTACTTCCCTCCCCTTTATGGGGAGGGTGGCGAGCGAAGCGAGCCGGGTGGGGAAGTCTTGATCCTCCCCACCCTCTGAGTTCCGGCCCACACCTTCCCACCCTGAGCGCTTCGCGCCCTGTCCCTCCCCAGAGGGGGGGAATTACGTCGGCCAGGTCTCCGGGCTCATCGCCAGCACTTCGCCGGCGAAGTGCAACCCCCCACAAACCAACACGTGCGGCGCGGGACCCTCCGTTTCGAGCGCGCGCGCCACGCCGTCCATGACGTTGGACGATGTCTCGGGCGACAGGCCGGCCCTCACCGCCGCCGCCACCAGCTCCTCGGCGCTTGCGGCGATGGGGCTGTCGAAGGTCGTGCAGATCACCCGTGGCCGCATCTCGGCGAAGGGGCGGAAGAAGCCCTCGGCGTCCTTGCGGGCGAACATCCCCGTCACCAGCACCAGCGGTCGCGGATCGCGGTCGATCAGGCGCGACGCCGCCTCGGCCAGGGCGCGCCCGGCGTGCGGATTGTGCCCGCCGTCCAGCCACAGGTCGGCGCCTCGCGCCTTCGCGAGCTCGGCCAGCGGCCCGGCGGTGAGCCGCTGCATCCGCGCCGGCCAGACTGTCGAGGTCACGCCCGCGCCCAGCACCTCGTCCGACAGCCCACGGTCGAAGGTCAGCGCCGCGGCGACCGCCACGCCCGCATTGTCGAACTGATAGCCGCCGAACAGACTGGGCGCCGGCAGGTCCAGCAGCCGGTCGGGCATCTGCACCAGCAGCCGTCCGCGTTCCTCCCAGGCGTCGAAGTCGCGGCCCATCAACAGCATGGGGGCCATGCGGTCGTCCGCCTCGCGCTCGATCATCTCCAGCGCCTCATCCTGCTGGCGGGCGACCACGACGGGGCGGCCGTGCTTGATGATCCCGGCCTTCTCCCAGGCGATCTTGGACAGGCCCGGCCCCAGCATCTCCACATGGTCGTAGTCCACCGGCGTGATCACGCTGACCGCCGGCGCCTCGAAGATGTTGGTGGCGTCGAAGCGGCCCCCCAGGCCCACTTCCACGATGCAGACGTCGGCCGGCGTCTCGGCGAAGGCCAGATAGGCCAGGACCGTCGTGATCTCGAAGAAGCTGATCGGCTCGCCGGCATTGGCCGCTTCCAGCCGATCCGTGAGCTCGGTGAGCTGCGCGTCGGTGATCAGTTTGCCGGCCAGCCGGATCCGCTCGGCGAATCGCACCAGATGCGGCGAGGTCAGGCAGTGCGCCTTCAGCCCCGCCGCCTCGGCGATGGCCCGCAGGTAGGCCACCGTCGAGCCCTTGCCGTTGGTGCCCGCCACATGGATCACCGGCGGCAGCTTCAGGTCGGGCCGGCCCACCGCCGCCAGCAGCCGCTCGACGCGGCCGGTGGTCAGGTCGATCAGGGTCGGATGGTTGGCGCGCAGGCGCTGGATCACCGCGTCGGAGGCGCGGATCGGGTCGTGTCCGGGATCGAAAGCCGGAATATCAGGCGGCGGAACGGCGCTCACGGCCCATCATAAGGGTCTTCATGATCGATCCCAGCTTTTCCGGGATGTCGGCGCGTTTCACCACCTGGTCGACCATGCCGTGCTCGACCAGGAACTCCGACCGCTGGAAGCTGGCCGGCAGGGTCTCGCGGATGGTCTGCTCGATGACGCGGCGGCCCGAGAAGCCGATGGTGGCGTTGGGCTCGGCCAGGTGCACGTCGCCCAGCATGGCGTATGAGGCGCTGACGCCGCCGGTCGTGGGGTCGGTGAACACCACGATGTAGGGCAGGCCGGCCGACTTGACCTCGTTCAGGGCCAGGGTGGTCCGGGCCATCTGCATCAGGGACAGCGTCCCCTCCTGCATGCGCGCGCCGCCCGAAGCGGTGAAGATCACCAGCGGGACCTCGCGCTTCACGGCCTCCTTGGCGGCCTTCACGAAGGTCTCGCCGGCGGCCATGCCCAGCGATCCGCCCATGAAGAAGAAGTCCTGCACGATCACCACGGCCTCCTGGCCCGCGATCTTGCCGAACGCGATCGCCATGGAGTCCTGCTCGCCCGTGGCCTTGCGGGCCGCCTTCAGGCGCTCGGGGTAGGGCTTGTCGTCGGGGAACCGCAGGGGGTCTTCCACGACTTCGGGGGTCGAGATGCGTTCGAACTGGCCGTCGTCGAAGGTGTACTGCAGGCGCAGCTTCGAGCCGATCCGCATGTGATTGCCCGACGGCGTGACCCACAGGGCCGCCTCCAGGTCGGGCCGGTACAGCATCTCGCCGCTGTCCGGGTCCTTCACCCACAGGTTCTCGGGCGTGTCCTTCTTGGTCAGGCCCCGGACGCCGGGCGCAATGCGGGAGAGCCAGCCGCGGCGGCGCTCGGAGGAGGGCGCACGCCCGGGCTTGTCGTTTCGCTGTTCAGCCATCGCCATGATGTTGTTTAGGCCGGGATCCGACGTGCGAGGCGCACAGCCTTAGCAAGGGAAGCCACTTTGGAAAGAACTCGCCCGGTCACGTCTTCGTTCAAATTCACCGCTTCGGCCACTTCGTCCACAAGCGCGGACCCCACGACCACCGCATCGGCGACCTTGGCTATAGCGCCGGCGCGCTCCGGTGTCTTGATCCCGAAGCCCACGGCGACCGGAAGTCCCGAGGCCTTGCGCACCCGCGCCACGTGCGGCGCCACGGCGTCGGCGTCGGCCTCCTTCACCCCGGTCACGCCGGCGACCGAGACATAGTAGACGAAGCCCGAGGTGCGACGGATCACGACCGGCAGGCGCTTGTCGTCGGTGGTGGGGGTGGCCAGGCGGATCAGCGACAGCTGGTTGGCGTCCAGCGCGTCGGCCAGTTCGTCGGCTTCCTCGGGCGGCAGGTCGACGACGATGAGGCCGTCCACCCCGGCCGCGGCCGCGTCACGCGCGAAGGCCTCGTAGCCCCAGGTGACCAGCGGGTTGGTGTAGCCCATCAGGATGATGGGCGTGTCCTGGTCGTCCTCCCGGAACGCCGCGATCGCCGCCAGCGTCCCCGCCAGGGTCATGCCCTTGGCGAGCGCCCGTTGTGCGGCCCGCTGGATCGGCGGGCCCTCGGCCATGGGGTCGGAGAACGGGAAGCCCACCTCGATCACGTCCGCGCCGGCGGCCGGCAGGCCCTTCAGGATCTTCGCCGCCGTCGCAGGATCGGGGTCGCCGGCCATCACATAGCTGACGAAGGCCGCGCGGCCTTCCGCCTTCAGCGCGGCGAAGCGGGCGTCGATACGTGCCTTGGTCAAATCGTGCGTCCCAGGTGCGCGGCCACCGTGTTCACGTCCTTGTCGCCGCGGCCCGAAAGGTTCAGCACCACGATCCCGTCCTTGCCGACGTCGCGGGCGACATCGCCGATGCGGGCCAGGGCATGCGCGCTTTCGATGGCCGGCAGGATGCCCTCCAGCTTCGAAAGCAGCATGAAGGCCTCCAGCGACTCGGCGTCGGTGGCGGTCAGGTAGGTCGCCCGGCCCACGTCGTGCAGCCACGAGTGCTCGGGCCCGATGCCGGGATAGTCCAGGCCGGCCGAGATCGAATGCGCCTCGGTGATCTGGCCTTCGCGGTCCTGCAGCAGGTAGGTCATGTTGCCGTGGAGCACGCCGGGACGGCCGCCGTTGATGGCCGCGGCGTGCCGGTCGGTGTCCATCCCGTCCCCGGCCGCCTCCACGCCGATCAGCTTCACGCCGTCGTCGTTCAGGAAGGGGTGGAAGATGCCGATGGCGTTCGAGCCGCCGCCGACGCAGGCCACGACCGCGTCGGGAAGCCGGCCCTCGACCTCCAGGATCTGTTCGCGCGTCTCGCGGCCGATCACCGCCTGGAAGTCGCGGACCATCTCCGGATAGGGGTGCATGCCGGCCGCGGTGCCGATCATGTAGTAGGTGTCGTGGACGTTGGTGACCCAGTCGCGCAGGGCCTCGTTCATGGCGTCCTTCAGGGTCGCCGACCCCGAGGTGACCGCCTCGACCTTGGCGCCCAAGAGGTTCATGCGGAACACGTTCGGCTTCTGCCGCTCGACGTCCACCGCGCCCATGTAGACGATGCAGGGTAGGCCGAAGCGCGCGCAGACGGTGGCGCTGGCCACGCCGTGCTGGCCGGCGCCGGTCTCGGCGATGATCCGGGTCTTGCCCATGCGGCGGGCCAGCAGGATCTGGCCCATGCAGTTGTTGATCTTGTGCGAGCCGGTGTGATTCAGCTCCTCACGCTTCAGATAGATCTTCGCGCCGCCGTAGTGCTGCGTCAGCCGCTCGGCGAAATAGAGCGGCGAGGGGCGGCCCACATAGTGGGTCAGGAATCCCGACAGCTCGGCCTGGAACGCCGGATCGGCCTTGGCCGCATTCCAGGCGGCCGTCAGGTCGTGGACCAGCGGCATCAGGGTTTCGGGCACGTACTGGCCGCCATAGTCGCCGAAGCGCCCACGGGCGTCGGGGAAGGCGGCGTAGTCGTTGGGTCTCGTGGGCGCGTTCATGGTCGGCAAAGCGTCTCAGGCGCGGCGAACAGCGTCGAGGAACGCCGTAATCAAGGCCGGGTCCTTTAGTCCGGGACCGCGCTCCACGCCAGAGGAAACGTCCACCAGAGGGGCCTTGGAAGCGCCGATCGCGCCGGTCACGTTCCAGGGATCCAGACCCCCGGCCAGGAACCACGGCCGCTGGAAGCGCCGACCCTCCAGCAGGGTCCAGTCGAAGGCCACGCCCAGGCCGCCGGGGCGGTCGGCGTCCTTGGGCGGCTTGGTCTCGAACATCAGGTGCTCGACCAGGGGCTCGTAGGCTGCGGCTTCGGCGAAATCGGCGGCCTCCGAGACCGGGATCACCTTGATCAGCCCCCGTCCCGACCGCTGGGCGATCTCGCGCACGCGCGCTGGCTTCTCCTTGCCGTGCAGCTGGATCAGGTCGGGCGAGAGGCCCGTCACGATGGCGTCCAGCTCGTTGTCGGTGGGATCGACCACAACCGCCACGATCTTCACACCCTTGGCCCGCGCCGCCGGAACCAGCCGCGCGGCGGCGTCGGGTGCGATGTTCCGCGGGCTCTTCGGGAAGAACATGAAGCCGATATGGCTTGCGCGCCCGTCCACGGCGGCGGCCACGGCCTCGGGCGTCGTCAGTCCACAGATCTTCGCGGTCGCGGTCATGCCCCGCAGATAGGGCATCAAGCCCTGTTGCGGGAGGGGCGTTACTTCGCTTTCAGCAGATCGCGGATCTCGGCCAGCAGGGCTTCCTGGGGCGGCGGCGCGGCCGGGGCGGCGTCGGCGGGCGGCGGGGCCCGGCGCATGGCGTTCACGGCCTTCACGATCATGAAGACCACCCAGGCCACGATCAGGAACTTGATGCCCGAGTTGATCAGCGCGCCGTACTGGATCGCCACCAGCTCGCTGGCCTCGGTGGCCGGGTCGTCCGGCTTGAGCACGATCGCCAGCTTCGAGAAATCGACGCCCGACGTGAGCAGGCCGATCGGCGGCATCACCACCTGGTCGACCAGCACCTTGACGATGTCGTTGAAGGCCGCGCCGATGATCACGCCGACGGCGAGGTCCACGACATTGCCGCGCGCAATGAACTCGCGAAATTCCGAGAATACGCCCATCTGAAACCCTCCCCTATGCGAGCGGCCAGCCAGCGCGGCGAGGGTCGAGACTAACCCTCGTCCTCGGCGTTCAGGCGCTCGCGCAGCTCTTTGCCGCTCTTGAAAAAGGGAACGTGTTTGGCGCGCACGTCAACCGGCTCGCCGGTGCGCGGGTTGCGGCCGGCGCGGGCGTCGCGAGATCGGACCGACAGCGCGCCGAAGCCACGCAGCTCGACGCGGCCGCCGTCTTCCAGCGCCTCGATCATCCGCTCGAGGATCACACCGACGACGCGCTCGATGTCGCGTTGCGTGAGGTGCGGGTTCTCCTCCGCGAGTTTCGCGATCAACTCGGACTTGATCATGGACGCCCCTTGAACCGGCGCGACCATGGCGAATGCGGGTGCGCGGATCAAGGCGCAAAACGGGATTTGGCGTTTCTAAGGCAAAGCTTGCCGGGCGTTGCGCCGCTACAACCCATGCGCGCTGCCGAAGGGTCAGAGCGGCGCGCGGACCAAGCTGTCCTCGGCGGCGATCCGGCGCAGGCTGCGTGTGGCGGCCTCGGCGTCGGCAGCCGAGATCTCGGGCGTGAGCGAGCGCATGTCGGTGATGAACCGCGCCACCCCGTTTTCGATGCCGGAAGCACGGCGCAGCTCCATGCCGGCCACGGTCTCCTGGCCGCTGGGGCCTCGGACGGTGAAGCCCTTGCCGCCGGCCGGCAAGACGATCTCGGTCGTCGCCCGGACGTAGAACGGAAACGCCACCGCGTACGGCGCATCGCGGTTCGGGCCCGGCTCGCGGCGCGGGAATCCCGGTGTCTGGTTGGTCGAGGTCGAGACCTTGTATTCGCGCACGCCGAGGTCGGGGTTCTTGCGCCAGTCCAGGTCGGCGGTGCCGCTGGCGCGCAGTTCGAAGGCGTCGTTCTGGGCGTCGTCCTGCCAGTCGATCTTCTCCAGCTCGACCCAGCTCATCCCCGCCGACATCTGCTGGCGGAACGCGCGTTCCAGATCGGTGCGGGTGTTCGTCGCCACGGCCTGGCGCATGGCGTTGGCCGCGTCGCCCGTCAGGCGCGTGCTCATCGACACGCCCGCCCGCTCGTCCAGCCCCTTCGTGGCGTCGAAACGCAGCCGGGCTTCGATCATCGGGGCGTCCAGTGGCGGCTGGACGATGGCCTCTAGGTCGGCGCCGGCGCTGCGGATCGGCAGGGCCCAGCGGTGAGGCGGGGGCTTCAGGGCGTCCAGCCCGCTGCGGTCGCCGGTGCGGGTGCCGTCCAGCCAGTAGACCTTGTCGCCGACGGTGGCGCGGACGATCACGTGGTTGAACGCCGCCAGCGAGGGCAGCCGCTCGTCCATCCCGTCGCCGAACCCCAGGCTGACCAGGGCGGGCTCGGCCTCGACGCCCAGCTCCTTCAGGATCGCCAGCAGCAGCACCGTCTTGCCCTTGCAGTCGCCGAACTTGCGCCGCCACGTCTCGTCCGCCGGGGCGGGCACATAGCCGCCGTCGCCGATGCCGATGAAAAAGTAGCGGGTCTTGTCCTCGACCAGCTTCAGCGCCTCGAAGGCGCGCACCTTGGGATCGGCGCTCTTCTGGGCGATGGCGGCGATCTCGGCGCGCAGGTCCGAGGCCGGGTCGATGGTCGCGGCCCGCGCATACAAGGGCGCCATGATCTGGGAAATCTCATTCCAGCTCGCGAAGCTGGACGCCTCCAACGTGCCCAGCCGGCGATAGCGCTGGGGGGCGCCCACAGGCGGCTTCGGCGCCTGGATGTTGGTCGCGTCCAGCTCCAGGAACGTCCAGCCGTCGGCTTCGGTCTTCTTTGGCTCGCCGAAGCCTTCGGTGGTCCGGTAACGGACCGGCGTGCCCGTCGGCCACGACAGGCGCGCACGATAGCGGCTCGCCACCCCCGGGAAGGACAGGCCTTCCATGTCGTAGCTGCGGTTGCCGGCGACCGGATCGCGCCCGGCGTGGGTCCACGACGCGTCCAGAATGTCGCCCACCTGCAGGCCCTCGATCTGCTGGCTGGCGCTCATCCGCCCGTCCAGCATCGCCCGCTCCAGGTCGCGCTCGCGCCGCAGGACCAGCATCTTCTTGCCCTTGTCGAGCAGGTCGATGGTCTTGCCGTCGCGGATGATCCGCAGGGTGTGGACGGTCACCTGTTCGTCGTCGGGATCCCAGGTGACGCTGAACGAGGTCATCGAGGGCAGCCCCTCGGCCTTCAGAATCTTGCGGACGCGGCGGTTGTAGTAGGCGTCGCCCTGCGGGGTCAGGCGGCTCTGGTTGTCGTCGAGCAGCGTCTGGACGGCTGGAGCATTGTCGGCCGGCGGCGCGGGCGGCGCCTCGGCCACCTGCACCCACTTCGGCGGCGGACCGTAGGCCGGCTTGGGCGCGGCGAGCGCGGGCGCGGCGATTACGAACGCGAGGGTCAGGGTGGTGGCGAAACGCAGCAGCACTGGCGGTCCTTCGAAGGCTTCGGCAGGACGATAGAGGTCGTACCGAGAAACGGAAGCTCCTCTCCCTCTCGTCCCGCCTCCGGCGCGCGGGGTAGAGGGGATAAAGAAAAGGGCCCCCGCTCTTTCGAGCGGGAGCCCTGATCAGGTCAGCCGAAGCTCCCCGCGGGGAACAACCCGACTATTCCTTCTGGGCCTTCTCGCGGAGAGCCGCGCCCAGGATGTCGCCCAGCGAGGCGCCGGAGTCCGACGAGCCGAACTGCTCGATGGCTTCCTTTTCCTCGGCCATTTCCAGGGCCTTCACCGACAGCGACACGCGACGCGCGGCCTTGTCGACGTTGGTCACCTGGGCGTCCAGGCGGTCGCCGACGGCGAAACGCTCGGGGCGCTGGTCGGCGCGGTCACGGCTCAGGTCCGACTTGCGGATGAACGCCGTCATCGGCGCGTCGTCCTCGCCGAACTTCACCTCGATGCCGCCCGAGGTGATCTCGGTGACGGTCGTGGTGACGGTCTGGCCCTTGCGGAAGGTGTCGCCTTGCAGCGGGTCACCCGACAGTTGCTTGATGCCGAGCGAGATGCGCTCCTTCTCGACGTCGACGTCCAGGACGCGGGCCTTCACGGACTCGCCCTTCTGGTACTTGGCGATGGCTTCTTCGCCCGACACGGCCCAGTCCAGGTCGCTCAGGTGCACCATGCCGTCGATGTCGTTTTCCAGGCCGATGAACAGGCCGAACTCGGTGGCGTTCTTGACCTCGCCATCGACGACCGAGCCGATCGGGTGAGCCGCCACGAAGGCTTCCCACGGATTGGCCAGGGCCTGCTTGAGGCCCAGCGAGACGCGGCGCTTGGACGGATCGACGTCCAGCACGACCACGTCGACTTCCTGCGACGTCGAGACGATCTTGCCGGGGTGGACGTTCTTCTTGGTCCACGACATTTCCGACACGTGCACCAGGCCCTCGACGCCGGCTTCCAGCTCCACGAAGGCGCCGTAGTCGGTGATGTTGGTGATGCGGCCGGTGAACTTCGCGCCCACCGGGTACTTGGCTTCCACGCCGTCCCACGGGTCGGACTGGAGCTGCTTCATGCCGAGCGAGATGCGCTGGGTGTCGGGGTTGATCTTGACGATCTGCACCTTGACGGTGTCGCCCACGGCCAGGACCTGGCTCGGGTGGTTGACGCGCTTCCAGCTCATGTCGGTGACGTGCAGCAGGCCGTCGATGCCGCCCAGGTCCACGAACGCACCGTAGTCGGTGATGTTCTTGACCACGCCTTCGCGGACTTCACCCTCTTGCAGCTGCGACACCAGTTCGGTGCGCTGCTCGGCGCGGGCTTCTTCCAGGATGGCGCGACGCGAGACGACGATGTTGCCGCGCGGACGGTCCATTTTCAGGATGGCGAAGGGCTGTTCGCGACCCATCAGCGGGCCGACGTCGCGCACCGGGCGGATGTCGACCTGCGAACCGGGCAGGAACGCCGAGGCGCCGCCCAGATCGACGGTGAAGCCGCCCTTCACGCGGCCGACGATGACGCCCATCACCGGCTCGTTCTTGGCGTAGACTTCTTCCAGGCGGGTCCAGGCTTCCTCGCGGCGGGCCTTTTCACGGCTGATGACGGCCTCGCCCATCGCGTTCTCGACGCGCTCCAGGAACACCTCGACGGTGTCGCCCACCTTCAGCGGCGGCTTGTCTTCGCCCGGCGCCGAGAATTCCTTCAGCGACACGCGGCCTTCGGTCTTCAGACCGACGTCGACGATGGCGAAGTCCTTCTCGATGGCCACGACCTTGCCGTGGACCACTTGGCCTTCCATGAAGTCGCGCCCGCCGAGGGACTCGTCGAGCAGCGCGGCGAAATCGTCGCGCGTGGGGTTCAGGCTCATGTCGTCAGCCATATTGTCTTTCGTCTTCGAATGACCACGGCCCCCGCGCATCCCGAGGGATGACGGACGGAGTCCCGCTGGTCGGGTTAAGGGTTGCAACCGAAGGCGCAGTCGGCTTCCCGGAGGAAGGGCCCACGCGGTGAGATTTGCCCGCAGCGACCGAGGGAAAGGCGCGGTTGGATTTGCGGGCTAGGTCGTCTCTTGCGAGCCTTCCCAGCGCGCGCGCGCTGCCTCGACGATGCGGCGGGCTGCATCGGCGGCCTGCTCTATAGTCATTTCGGTCGTATCGAGCAACTGGGCGTCCGGCGCGGCCACCATCGGGGCGGCGTCGCGGGCGCCGTCGCGGGCGTCGCGCTTGCGGATATCGGCCAGCACGTCGTCGTAGCCGACGTCCTCGCCCTGGCCCTTGAGCTGTTTCCAGCGGCGCTCGGCGCGCACCTCCGGCGTGGCGGTGACGTACAGCTTGGCGGGCGCCTGCGGACAGATCACCGTGCCGATGTCACGCCCGTCCAGAACGGCGCCGCCCGGCTGGCCGGCGAAGGTGTGCTGGAAGTCGAGCAGGGCCGCCCGCACGGGATGGTGGATCGCCACCCGGCTGGCCAATTCGCCCGCCGCACGGGTCCTGAGCGCCGGATCGTCCAACTGCCCGGCGGTCAGGGTGGCCGCGATCGCGCCCGCCGCCCGTGGGTCGTCCGGGTCTGCCCCGGCCCGTTCCGTCAGCACGCCCACGCCCCGGTATAGGAGCCCGGTGTCCAGCACCGGCAGCCCGAACATGGCCCCCAGCCGCGTCGCGATCGTCCCCTTCCCGGACGCCGCAGGCCCATCGACGGCAATGACGAAGGCCATCAGGCGTCGACCGCTTCGCCGATCTCCGCACCCAGCCCGCGCATCATCGCGACGAAGCCCGGGAAGCTGGTGGCGATCATGCCGGGTTCGTCGACGCTGACGGGCGCCTCGGCGGCCATCCCCAGGATCAGGTGGCTCATGGCGATGCGGTGGTCGCCGTGGGTGGTGACGCCCGCCCCGCCGGCCACCAGGTGGTTGCCGCGCTTGGCGCCCACGACGGTCAGGGTCTCGGGCTCCTCCTCGACGCCGATGCCGCAGGCCGCGAGCCCCGCCGCCATCAGGGCGATGCGGTCGCTTTCCTTCACCCGCATCTCGCCGATTCCGCGCATCACGGTCTTGCCGCTGGCGAAAGCGGCAGCCACGGCCAGGATCGGATACTCGTCGATCATCGACGGCGCGCGCTCGGGCGGCACCTCGACGCCCTCGAGTTCGGAATGCCGCGCGGTGACGTCAGCCACCGTCTCGCCGCCCTCGTCGCGGACATTGGTCACCGAGATGTCGGCGCCCATGTCGCCCAGCGTCTCCAGCAGGCCGATGCGCAGCGGGTTCAGCAGCATCCCCTGCACGGTGACCTCCGACCCCGGCGTGACCAGGGCGGCCACCAGCGGGAACGCGGCCGAGGACGGGTCGCCCGGCACATGAATCTTCGTCCCGCGCAGCGTCTGGCCGCCCGGCAGGATCACGTGGCGCCCGGCGCCGAGTTCACGCACCTCGATCTCGGCGCCGAAGCCCCGCAGCATCCGCTCGGTGTGGTCGCGAGTGGCCTCGGGCTCGATCACCTCGGCGCCGCCCTCGGCATGCAGGCCCGCCAGCAGCACCGCCGACTTCACCTGTGCCGACGGCTCAGGCAGCGTGTAGGCGATCCTCTTCAGGTTCCCGCCCTTCAGCGTCAGCGGCAGGCGCCCGCCCTGGCGGCAGATCCATGTGGCGCCCATCTGGCCCAGCGGCTTCAGCACGCGGTTCATCGGCCGCCCGCGCAGAGACTGGTCGCCCGTGAACGTGACGGCCATGTCGAACCCGGCCGCCGCCCCCATGATCAGCCGCACCCCGGTGCCGGCGTTGCCGCAGTCGACCACGTCGGCCGGCTCGGAGAAGCCGCCCCGGCCCTCGATGCGCCACTTGCCCCCGCCGTGCTCAGAGCTTCCCAGCCGTTCCACGCCCGCGCCGAACGCGGCCATGGCCGCGGCCGTCCGCTTGACGTCGTCGCCTTCGAGCAGGCCCTCGATCTCGGTCACGCCGCTGGCCAGGGCGCCCAGGATGAGCGCGCGATGGCTGATGGATTTGTCCCCCGGAGCCCGCACGACGCCCTTCAGGGGGCCTGCGCGCCTGGCGGTCAGGTTCGCCGCCGTCATGTCTCGAAACGCGCCTCCGGATGCGGGGTGGAATGTCGGGGGCGATTGCTTTGACAGCCGGCCCCCTCCGTGGCAAGGGACGCCGCCTCCGCGGAATTTCAATATTAGAGGGTCGCCGCCTTTGGCAAATCCCGAACTGGGCACCAAGCAAATCTGCCCGAACTGCCAGGCCAAGTTCTACGATCTGGGCAAACGTCCCGCGCACTGTCCGAAGTGCGCGCACGAGTTCGATCCTGACGAAGCCGTCCGCAACCGCCGTGTCCGTGCGCGCACCATCGTGCCCGACGACGACCAGGTCGAAGATCAGGTCGCCGACAAGGACGCCGACGAGGACGAAGAAGAGGACGAGGCCGTCACGCCGGAACTGGACGAAGTGGTCGACGAACCGCCGCTCGTCACCGACGACGACGACACGGTGGACGAACCGGGCGCCGGCGCGGTCTCGGAAGACCTCGGCGAGTTCACCGACGACGACGCCGAAGCCGAGGACGACGACGTCCCGTTCCTTGAGGACGAGGACGAAGACGACTTCGACGACTCGGAAATCGAAGGCCTTCCGGGCGAGGGCGACGAGGACCGCTAATCCCCGGCTGCGCGGGTCACCAAGCCCGCGCGGACCCCGCGTCAAAAAAGCTTACAAAGTGGGCTTGATCGCGGGAACCGGTTTGAATAGGTTCCGCGCCTTCCTGGGGGCCCGCCCTTGGGAAGACCCGGACCTCGGGGCTATAGCTCAGTTGGTAGAGCGCTTGAATGGCATTCAAGAGGTCAGCGGTTCGACTCCGCTTAGCTCCACCATGGAGGCCCCCAGTAACCCACTGGGGGCCTTCGCCTTTTTCGGGCAAGCGCTTGAGCGCGCATACCAATCCTACGAAGGCCGAGGCGGGCTGGGTACCACCGGGGTACCACTTGCAATCTGCCACTGGCCGGCGTTTCGCCGCATTCCACGCAGCGTCAGGTGTTTCGCCGGCGCCACCCCAAAGACTGGCCTGTCCGAAGCGCAGCCTGGCGGAAGGGGGGTAAGGTTACGTATCGACGGACGATCGTGATCGCGGCGATGATGTCGCCGGTACGGAGATCCGTAGATGCCTAATGCCTCAGCGTCCGATATCGAGTCCGCAAAGCGGCTCTACAGCAATCTCGTCAGGGCCGTTCTTGATCTTGCCGCGGACTGTCCTGAGAGCCGCCACGTCGTCGCGCTAGCCATCATCGTCGACGCTTTCCACGACGACATTCTGCGACCGCTCGAATGTGGGCGCCCGGCGGGACGGCCGACCCTGGTCGAGACCGACGAGGTAGCGGGTGACCGCAAGCTCCACTAACGTCGGGTCTGCGGCATGCGTCTGCGGAGTTCTCGGCGAACCGAGGCGGTCTCCCAACTCACGGCGCGGGAAGTCCACCGGCAATGTGCATAGGTCGGCGGCGTTTCCAGACATGTGCGACGCACGTGCATAGGAAACGGCGACTTTCTTGACGCATCCAGCGGGCATGTAGGGAACTGCGGCGAGGTCTATACACGTCCTCGAATTATGTATAGAAAATCGCCAAATCCTATACAGATCGGTCCCGAATGGCCTCGGTCGCCACCCACGTCCCACCGCTTCTGCCGCTGTCCGTGGACCTGGAGACGAAGCGGGTCCTCAAGAAGCTCGCCACCGCATACCGCGCCTTGGCGGAGCTGAAGGGCGCGGCCGGCCTTGTGCCGAACGAGGCGATCCTGATCAACACGCTCTCGCTGCAGGAGGCGAAGGACAGCTCGGCGATCGAGAACATCATCACGACCCACGACGACCTCTATCGCAGTGACGACATGGCCAACCGGTTCACGAGCGTCGCGGCGAAGGAGGTCTACGCCTACGCGCGCGCGATGAGGGAGGGCTTCGAAACGGTCCGCGCGACGGGGCTGATCACGATCAACGACATCCTGGCCATGCAGGCGACACTGGAGCGCAATCAGGCGGGCTTTCGCCGTCTCCCCGGCACCGCCCTGAAGAACGACAAGACCGGGGAAGTGGTCTGCACGCCGCCCCAGAGCTACGAGGAGATCGCGCCGCTGATGGCGAATCTCGAGCGCTTCATCAACGGCGAGGACGCGCTCGACCTCGATCCTCTCGTGAAGATGGCCGTGATCCATCACCAGTTCGAGACCATCCATCCCTTCTACGACGGGAATGGCCGGACCGGCCGGATCCTGAACATCCTCTATCTGGTGAAGGAGGACCTGCTGGGCACACCGGTGCTTTACCTCTCGCGCTACATCAACCAGCACAAGGCCGACTACTATCGACTACTGCAGGCGGTCCGGACCGATGGCGTCTGGGAAGAATGGCTCATCTACATGCTGGACGGGGTCGAGCAGATGGCCGGCCAGACGACGCGGCTCGTCCATCGCATCCGCGACTTGATGCTCGACCACAAGGTCCGGCTGCGGCGTGAGCTCCCGCGCATCTACAGCCAGGACCTGCTGAACAACATGTTCAGCCACCCCTACAGCAAGATCGCCTTCGTGGAGCGCGATCTTGGGGTGAGCCGGATCACCGCGACGCGCTATCTCGACGAACTCACGCGGATCGGCCTGATGCGAAAGCACAAGATCGGCCGCGAAAGCTACTATATGAACCGCGCGCTGCTGGACCTCCTGGGGAATGTCCAAGGCGTCTAAGCCCAGCGCCCGACCCAAGGCTCACACTTCAAAGGGGTCTATTCCGGGCGCTTCGCCGCCGGATCGCTCGCATCATGTCAGGATGCAGCTTCGGTCGGTCCCATCGCGCCGCGCCGCCGAGGCGCGCCAGCTCTTCGGGATAGCGCAGATAGGTGAAGACCCGATCGACGACGTCGATCATCAGCACCTTCATCTCCGCATCCGATATGCGCGAGAGCTGAGGCCAAGGGATCTCGCCGTACGGGGTGACGACCTTCACGTCGCCGAAGTCACCACTTTCCGACGACGGAAAAATGCCCGCGTGGAGGTTCTCCAGCTCGGAGTTGCGCATGCAGGTCTCGACGAGCGCTTTGGCGACAAACTCGAGGTCGCGTCGCTCTGCAGCACTGAGCCTGGAGGCCATGACGAACTCACTCCTTCGCAACTGCGAGTTACGCGCAGCGGGAGCCACGGTATCGCATCCGACTTGGCTGCGTCGCCTTCGTCCCGATCCTCCGAGCTCGGAAGCGAACGAGAAACACCTGCGGCCGAGATCGACTCGACCCGGCCCCGCCTTTGGTCTGCGCGCCCTGAGGCGTCGGCATGAGCTCGACACGCAACCTCGAAGGGCAGCGAACCTCAGCGCGAAGCCTCGGCGGACGAGCATATGGCGGGCGGCTGGGAAACTAGCGCTCAAGACCGCTGGATCGGGCCGACGCCAGGATCCGGGCGCCCCTCGGCCCCGCAGCCAGGTCGATCGTCTTGCCGAGGTCCGGAAGCTGCTGCGCAAACGCGAGGCGGGCATAGTGCTCGACCCGGTTCCGGTCGCGCACGATCACCCACCCCGCGCCGCCCATCTCATCGTGCGCGCCACGGCTGACAACCCGGCCACGCACCCGGCCGGCGCCGAGTTCGCGGACGGTGCGCCCCGTTTCGAGACGCCGCTGGTGAAGGGTTCGGATGATGTCCTGGCGCAGCTGAAGGCCGCGCAGCCGGGGTTCCATCTCGTCGTGCAGCCGATACCGCTGCCCGACGCGCGTCGCGAGGCCTAGCGCCTCCAACTTGCGGAGCCGCCCGCGCGTCAGGGCCGCCCACGCATCGCTTCCGCCGATGCCGTCGTCGACCATCCGCTGTTCGTCCGCAGCCTGCTGTAGTCGACGGTCGAACCCGGTGAAGCGATCCGCCTGGGTCTCGCGCCAGATGCGCCGCTCCGCCTCGGCGCGGGACAGATCGCCAAGCCGCTCATGGGCGACCTCCTGCGCCCGCGCCCGGAAGCCGTAGCCCATGTAGTCGCGGGGAATAACGAGGTCGCGGCCATTGGCCTTGCGGCCGCGCACGACGACGTGGGCATGCGGCTGGTCGGTGTCGAAGTGGCACGTCCCAAGCCAGGCCAATTCGGGCTGGCCCAGATCCGCGCTCACCCGGCGCATGACCTCGCGCGTGTAGTCGCGAAGGTCAGCGATACGGTCGCCGTGCTCCGGCGAGATGATGAAACGGAAGTGATGGCGGTCGGCGCCCCAGCCGTCCGTGATCTGCGTCGCGTCGACCCCGTCCTCGGCGCGGTCGAAGAACTCCGGACGCTCCCCGTCGGCCCCGGCGCCGGCGCGACCGAGATAGGCCAGGTGCTTACCCAGGGCCTCGCCGCGCAGGGCGCCCTGTCCGGTGTGCCGGGAGACCAGTCCTTTGACGATGACGCGCTGGCGAACGTCCAGACGGAAGGCCCGGCCGGACCGCTTCTGCGCCGTCCTGAGGACGCCGGCTCGATCGCCCAACGCGAACACGCGGGACGCGGCGAGACGCTTCATCATGCCGAGCCGGACGCCGTTGCGATCCGCTTTCAGGGTCCGCGGCAGGCGTGCGATCCGGCCGCGAGGCTCATGTCCTTCATGCGCCTCGAGACGCGCCTGCATGGCCTGACGGACGGTCATCCGAAGACCTCGATCCTCAATCTGAGGCCGCGCGTCACCGCAAGTCGTCCGATCGCGTTGTCGCGCCGCTAACCGCTTGAACAAATATCGGAAAGAAGAACGACAAAATACTCTTTTATCTTGCCCTCCAGACCAAAATCGACCGGCTCATCAACTCCGCTCAACACGCAACAACTCGGCGCAAATAGTATCCGGGTCGCCACCATATGGGACTCTACGCCGAGTCGGCCGGGCAACCTGCGGGAAAGGGCCTGTCCAACGGCGATCGGGCAGACCTCGCCATCGGGCCGCGAACGCCAACGGCCAAACGAAGAAAGCCCGCCCGGCCGAAGCCGAGCGGGCGGAGGAAGATGCGGCCGAGCCTATGCGGCCTTGGCCAGGATCGGAACATGCCGGACGCCGCGGTTGGTCGCCTGTTGGGCCAGGTTCAGCGCCGGCCCGAACGGGTGTGACCGCTCCGCCCGGCTGTGTTCCAGGGACTGGGCCAGGGTCAGGCAGCAGACCGGCTCGAGCGCCAGAAGGTCGTCATTGGCCCGGAACGGCGCCGCCTTCTGATGTCGGTCGAAATCCGCCCGCGCGAGCACGAGCGTCACCGACTTCTGCTGCGCCCAGCGGATCGCGATCCGCTCCGCGCCCTTGGCTCCGGTCGTGGCCAGCGCCATGTCCGGCCATTCCGACTTGGCCCAGTTCAGGGCGTCGAAGATCCGTTGCGCATCCTCGGCGCTATCGGCGAACGGCGCCGCGCGGAAGGCGACCACGGGACCGCCCGGTTCCGCCTCGCCCCGACGCCGGCGCTCCACGGCCCGGATCGCCGCCTTGGCCTCGAGCTGCGCCGCGGTCATCCGCGTGCCGCGCCGGCTGCCGCGCCAGGCCGTCCAGACCTCGCCGGTCTGCGTCGTGTAGGCTTCAGCCGCCGCATCGCGGACCAACTCGACCGCGGCCTGCGCCACGTCCGCCGCGCGCGTCACCCGGGTCGCGTCCTGCAGCTCGGTGTCGGCCAACTCGGAGCCGTCGAAGTCCCGCTCCAGCAGCCGCATCCGGTCCCGCGCCCGGTCCGCGTCGCGTTCGATCCGCCCCGCCGCCGAATGGAAGGCCCCGATCAGGCTCTCGCACAGGATCGCCTGCACATCCTCCAGCGCCGTGTCGCCGATCAGGTCGATGAGCTCGGTCATCAGCACATGGCCGAGCTGAACCAGCGCATCCTCCGTCGGGTGCGGACGGACGTCTTCCAGGGCCGCGGCCTGAACATCGAAACGGGTGTCGGAGGCCGAGAAGGCATGAAGGGAGAAGGTCATGACGATGACTCCAAGATGAGGTGAAGGATCGCCGTCGCGCCCTTGCGCAACGACCTTTCCCCCCGCCACGTCGGGCCCCGGGGAGTCACCGGAGCGGAGCCCTGAGGGCGGAGCGGAGGGAAACGGCCGCAGGCCGTTGACGCCCTGGGTGACGTGATACGATTGGAGGTCGTTGTGTGGTGTGCCCCTCAGTAGCCGAGCTCGCGAGGCGGGCCCGCCGATGCGTGAGGGATCGTCACCCGAATGGGCGGAGACCCGGCACGGGGCTCCGGGAGCCGCAGGCGACTAGAGCCCGACCCGGCCGCAGGCCGGGGCACGCCCAGACCTTAGGCGTCAGCCTCCGCGAGCAAGCTCAGGCGCCTCAGCATGGAAATTCCCTGCATGACCGCAGACGACCACGCGGGAGCCTCGCGAGTCGCGCGGTCCGCCAAGCCTGGCGGCGGCGTCCGGCTAGACCAGATGCATCGAATGGGCGGTGAACGTGAACCGGCCGAAGTGCTTGGCCAGGTCCTGCAGCGCCTCGGGCCCGCGGCTGGCCGGGAAGATCCGGTAGAGGCGCTCGCTCCCCGACACCTCGACCTCACGCTGGTAGACGCAAGGGCGCCGTCGGCCTGGAACTCGGCCCGATGGCCGATCAAGAATTCCGTCGTCTCGATACGCATGCCGCCTCCGGTCCGCGCGAATGCTAACAGGCGCGGCGCGATTCGACTGCCCACCGTCCCAAGGCCCCGGACAAGACATCGCGGCGCATCCGCACGGCTCTTGGCGAAGCGCCGGCTCGGTAGCCAGCCTGGCAAGGCGCACGACGGTGGGCGACGGTGGGCGACGATCCCGTTCAGATCGACGTCATCGTCGGCGAGATGAGCGCGTCCCGCTGTTCAGCCGTGCCCGCTTGAAGCCCTCGGCGCGGCGCGCGACCGCGGCGCGCCCTCCAGGGCCACCACGCGTTGATGTGGCGGCACGGCGAAGCGCCGCGCCAGCGAGCCGTCGCGGAGGTAAATCTCCACGTCGGCGCCCTCGCCCGCCTCGGCGAGGCCCTGGGCCAACCTTAGGGCGGCGGCCTCGGCCGACGCGCCGTGCTGGAAGAACTGCTCGTTGTCGATGGCGTCGCTGTGCAGCATCCAGCCCTGGCCGGCCGGAACGATCGAGATGCGCTTCATGAGCCCTCCAAGCTCCAAAGCCACGCTCTGACCTTAGGCCGGACGCGCCAGGCTTCAAGAGGGTCGCAGGCTCCAGGCTGCGCGGCCGCTCTTGCGCAAGGCGCCTCACGCGCCGCGTGCGTTCTTGTCCTTGGTCAGGTGAACTCAACGCGCGGCGCCAGACGCAGAAAGCCCCGCCGGCGGAGCCGGCGGGGCCATCAGGTCGGTGATGACAGACGCTAGAACGGGACCTCGCCATCGGGATCGCCGCTCGGCGCCGGACCGGTCGGCGGCTCGGTCTCGTGCGCGTCCTCGTCCGGGGCGCGTTTGGATTTGATGCGCAGGTTTTCGACAACGAGGCGCAGGTCGTAGTGCACGACGCCGTCGCGCCCGGTCCAGGTGTCGTTCTCGACATGGCCGGACACCACCACGCGGGCGCCCTTCTTGGCGTAAGGCGAGATGTAGGCCTCGGCGGTCTGCTCGTTGAAGCAGACGCAATTGAAGCCGGTGGTGCGCTCGCCCGGCTGGCCGTCGCCGCGCCGGAAACGGGCGGTCTCCAGGACGCGGAAGCTCGCCCGGCGCTTGCCCGAACCTTGGGCGGTGAGGATCGACGGGTCGGCGGCCAGATAGCCGTCGAGGATCACGCTTTGCATGGTCAGTCTCCTTGCATGAATAGGATCGAGGGATGAGGTCAGGCGGCCTGGGCGGCCGGGACCCCGGCGGGGCGCTCGGACGCCCAGTCGAGGACGGTGAGCGAGCGGATCACCAGCTCCTTGGCGGCGCGCTGGCCGCCCTCGCGAGCCTCGTAGAGGTTGTCCACGAAGGCGCCGATGGCCATCACCTCGCACCCGCTGGCCAAGCCCGGCGCGATGACCTTCTCGTTGAGGCCCTTGGCCCAGCTCACGCAGTTGACGCCCACCACCCGGTCGGCGCCGTCGGCGTCCCGGCCGCGGTTCTCCAGCAGCCGGAACACCGCCTTGCCGAAGTCGTCGGTCACCTGAGGGTCGGCCGCGAGGCGGCCCAGGAACACCACGTTCTGCATGTCAGTCTCCTTGAGATCGAAGCTGCCGGGAGACCACCTCCCAGCCTGTGCTTCGCCCTGCGGAGCCCTTCCCTCCTTCCCCACCGGCGCGGCCCTCCGGCCGGGTCGCCGTCCTCAGGCCCACCGCCGTGTCCGCCGAGCCGGGTGCGACCGCGCGCCGCCACCCGGCCCGCGCCGCCAGGTGTGCGACCGCCTCGGGACAACCCCCGACGGCGAGCGCGAAGCGGGCGGCCTCGTCCCGGGCGTTGGGATCGCGGCCCTCGTATCGGGCCGCGAAGGACCAAGCCATGCTGTCGGCCGTGGCCAGACGGCCTCGCACCGCGGGGCGCAGCAGCGCGGTGCGTTTGCACCCGAAACCGTGCAGGCGCAGGTCCGGCCGATCGAGGAGGATGGCGTCGAGGATCGCGGCGATCCGCGAGGGATCACCCTGCCGCTTGCAAAGCGAACCCACACCCACCCACGCCCCGCGACCGATCCGGTCGCCATAGGCCTCGAGGTGACGGCGATAGTCGTAGGGGGCCTGCCCCTGAAGGACGGGTAGAAGGTGGACCCCCGCTGTCCCGGCGGCCTGGATGGCGTCGAACCTCTGAAGGGTGAGCGCCTGGTGCTGCGCCACCGACAGGCCGGTGGCGCGCAAGGCCACCGGTTCCGTCATGTAGTCCTGGGTGGCCGCGGCGATCAGGCCCGTCCGCGCGTAGCGCCGGATCAGCGCGGCGTAGTCCTCGGGCGCCTGCGAGAAGCCACCCTGCAGCGCCACCTGGCTGAAGGCGCCCGAGTCCAGGAACCACGGCTCGCTGCACCCGAGGAACGGCACGTCGCCGGCGCGGCCCCGCAGCACGTTGGCGGAGACGCAGACCCGGAAGCCGCGCAAGACCAGCGGCCAGGCCAGCCGAGGGTGATGCACACCGACGTAGAAGCGGAAGTCCGCGTCGGCGGTGATCCGCCATGATGGATCCAGCGCGCGCCTGTCCGGAAGCATCAGATCAGCCCAGCCAGGGCCCGCCGGACCACGGGGTCGCGGTCGGCGCGCCAGGCCGTGCCCGGTCGAACGCCGGCCGAGGCATGAGTGGGGCAGTAGGGGCCGTCGGCGGCGCGCCCGCAGAAGCTGAAGTCGGCGGCTTTCGGGTCGCCGATGGGCCATTTGCACATGTGGGCCCGAAGCCCGGACATGTCGGCGACGAGCCCTGGACCCTCCAGGGCGAGGGGCGGCGTCTGGCGGGCCTGCGGACGCGGAAGCGGGGGCGGCCGCGCGGGACGCGCCGCGCGCGGCGACGTCATCCGCGGCGCGCGGCCAGGTCGTGACGGGGTTGCCCGGCCACTGAGTCCGAGGCGGTGGACCTTGCCGATCACGGCGTTGCGGGTGACACCGCCGAGCTGGCGCGCGATCTGCGAGGCGCTGGCGCCGCTTTGCCAGAGGAGCTTGAGGGCGGTGACGCGGTCGTCGGACCAGGTGGAGAACTGGGTCATGAGGGCCTCCAGGCGCGCTCTGATCGAGCGCACCCGACCCGTCCCTTCCTCCTGCCTCAGGCCGCTTTGGGCAGCACCGACTGCGGCGGCCATTTGCCGAGGACGGCCGCGAGCACCGCCGGCTGGTCCACCGGAACGAACACCCGCGGCGTGTAGGCGATGATCTCGACGAAGCAGCCGAGCGCGGTGAAGGCGGCGCGCTGCGCGCCAGCGCCCACGACCTCGAGGCGGTAGCGGTCCATCACCCTGGCGCGCCGCAGCCAGAGCCCTCCGGCCAGGCAGAGCGCCGAACCGTCTTCCAGGATCAGGCGCGCCACCTGGTCCGGATCGCCATAGGCCTGGGCGACGTCGGACAGGCCCAGCGCGACCTTCAAGCCCGGGACCTGGCCCGGATCGAGCAGGCGTCCGAGCCAGCGGCGGCCGTCCGGCGCCTTCAGGCGGCGGACGGAGGTCCCCTTGTCGGGCAGGTGGGTCCAGATGGGCAGCAGGAGGCCGCAGACGAGAACGAGCTCCCGCGTGACCCAGGGGTCGGCCTCCGCCAGTTCGGCGTCCCAAGCCGCGCGCCAGGTCGCCGCGTCGACGCCGTCCCAGGCCGACTCTTCGAAGGCCTTCAGCGAGGCGATGGTCCGCTTTTCAGGACGGATCAGCCGCACCGCCGGGGTCATCCGGTCGTCGTCATCGGTGGTGGTGAGCCCGCGCACGACCAGGGCCGCACGGCCCGACTTGCCATTGCGGGCAAATGTCAGGCTCTCGCGGTCGAGGCCGAGCAGCGCGTCGTCCGCGGAGGTCAGCGCGCGCCGGGTGCGGACCTGGAAGCGCAGCAGCCGGGTCTCGGCGCCGGTGACCGCGTCGGTGCGGATCACCTCCTCGTCCTGCAGCACCACATGGTCGCCGACGATGTCCTCCATGCCCCGGTCGAGCCGCCCCGATTGCGCAGCCCGCTCGAGGATCGACGACAGGAGGGCGTCGAAGGCCGCGAAGAGGGCGTTCTGGTCGGCGATCCGCAGCGCCAGCAGCCGGTTCAGGAAGGTGTTCATCGGCGGCATGTCGTCGGACGACTTGAGCTCGCCCTCATGGTCGAGCAGCCGCAGGCCGGTCTTCGCCTCGAAGGTCTCGCGATCCATGGCGTCGACCTCCCCGAAGTGGAGGGCGACGTAGAAGGCCTGTAGCGCGCGATGCGCCCAGGGGCTCTCCAGGTTGTCCTCGGCGCGGAAGAGGCCTGCGCCGGCTGTGCGTCGCTCGCCCCGGGTCAGCGCGCCCAGGCTGTCCAGCCGTCGCGCGATGGTCGAGAGGAACCGCTTCTCGCCGTGGATGTCGGTGGTCACCGGGCGGAACAGCGGCGCGCAGGCCTGGTTGGTGCGGTGCGAGCGGCCGAGACCCTGGATCGCGGCGTCGGCGCGCCAGCCCGGCTCGACCAGATAGTGGACGCGGCGCTGCTGGTTCGGCGTGCCGAGGTCGGCATGGTAGCTGCGGCCCGTGCCGCCGGCGTCGGAGAACACCAGCACCCGTTTGCGACCCGCCATGAAGGCGTCGGTCTCAGCCTTGGCCGCCGAGGCGCTGCGGCGCTCGACGACGCGGCGGCCGTCGCGGGTGACGACGCGTCGTCCGCGCCCGGTGATCTCGGCGACCTGCTCGGTCCCCAGCGCCTCGATCACCGCGTCGAGCACGCCCGGAACCGCCGGCAGGCCGGCGAGATGGGCGACGAGTTCCTCGCGCAGCCGCAACGCCTCCTGGCTGACCACGGGTCGCCCGTCGGCGTCCTTGACGGGAACCAGGGTGACGTTTCCGTCCTCGTCTTCGACGGCATCCATGGCCATGATCGGGAAGGCGCCCATCAGATAGTCGAGCACCTGGTCCTTCGGCGTCAGGTCGACGGCGAGGTTGTTCCACTCCTCCGGCGGGATCTCCGCCAGGCGCCGTTCCATCACCGCTTCGTTCGTCGAAACCACCTGCACCACGGACGAACGCCCTGCGATGAGGTCCTCGCGGATCGCGGCGATGAGCGAGGGCGCCTTCAATCCCGCCAGCAGATGGCCGAAGAACCGCAGCTTCGCCCCTTCGAACGCCGACAACACCGCCGAGGCGGCCTGACCGGACTTGGGCTTGCCCTCCTCCGTGACGCCGACGGCGTCGAGGGCGGCGCGGAGGTTGCGGTGGATCAGCTGATAGGCGTCGGCCCAGGCGTCCCAGATGGCGACATCGTCCGCGCCGAGCGGATGGCGTAGCGCCTCGTATTCCACGCCATCGAAGGCGAGCGAGCGGGCCACATAGAGGCCCATCGCCTTCAGCTCCCGGGCGATGAGCTCCATCACCGCCACCCCGCCGGTCTCGACGGCGTCCATGAACGCCTCCCGCGTGAGGAACGGCGCTTCCGGTCCGCCCCACAGCCCGAGGCGGGCGGCGTAGGCGAGGTTCTCCGGCGTGGTGGCGCCGGTGGCCGACACATAGAGGATGCGGGCGTTGGGCAGCCGGTTCTGCAGGGCGAGACCCGCCAGGCCTTGCTGGGAGGCCTTCTTCGGGCCCCGCGCGCCCTTGCCGCCGCCTGCGGCGTTGGCCATGGCGTGGGCTTCGTCGAAGACGATCGCGCCCTCGAAGTCCGCCCCCAGCCAGGCCACGATCTGGTCCAGGCGCGAGGGGCGGTCCCCTCGCGCCGGACGGCGCAGGGTGGCGTAGGTCGTGTAGAGGATGCCACGCTCGAGGCGGATGCCGTCGGCCTGCTTCCAGGCGGACTGGGGGGTGATGTCGGCGGCGGTCCCGCCGATCGCCGTCCAGTCCCGGCGCGCGTCCTCGAGAAGGGCGTCGTTCTTGGACAGCCAGACCGCACGGCTGCGCCCCTGGGCCAGGTTGTCGGCGATGATGGCGGCGATCTGCCGGCCCTTGCCGCAGCCGGTGCCGTCCCCCAGGAAGAAACCTTTGCGGAAGCGCACCGCGCCGGGCTCGTCGTCCTTCACCATAAGCACCTGGTGCGGCGCTTCGCCGAGCCGCCAGGCCCCCGGCAACACCTGGGCGTGGGCCTCGCCGGCATAGATCACCGTCTCGAGCTGGGCATCGGAGATGCGCGCCTCGTCCAGCACCTTGCGCGGCAGGACCGGGCGATAGGTCGGCGCCGGCGGCGCGACCGAGGCCATCGGTCCGGACTCCACCAGCGGCGACGGATGCGGCGCGCTCTGCGGCAGCCGGATCCGGCCCAGCCGGTAGGCCTGGTAGAGGCCGACGTCGTGGCCCTCCCCGGACCAGGGCGCGGAGTCGTAGTCGATCGGAGCTGTTTCGGCGAGAAAGGCCAGGCGACCGCCCGGCGTCGCCAGCGCCCGGGCGCGCGGGGCGAGAAGGGCGCTGCGGTCGATCACGCGGAACTGGCGCGGCTGCGCGCTTGGCCGCGGCGCGACGCCCGCCGCGA